>Ga0351891_1012_pt1 | contig 83047 bp, 72 predicted proteins | sample TotcelFGM3001K13_FD_206768 | JGI IMG/M metagenome (GOLD analysis project Ga0351891, IMG submission 206768) | Enriched cells from coal bed in the Powder River Basin, Montana, United States - Total cells FGM rep3 HSBNCT.FGM.300.1.K13 ... | reverse complement strand
GCATGACAAGGAAATTGTTCATGAAACCGTTTTGAACGATGTGGTGATCAATAAAGGAACCTTGGCCAGACTTGCCAGCATTCGAACCCTGCTGGATGGGTGCTACCTGACAACCTATAAAGCGGACGGACTGATCATTTCGACCCCGACCGGATCAACGGCCTATTCTCTGGCAGCCGGTGGTCCGATCCTGCATCCGGATGTACCAGGCATCATCATGACACCGATATGTCCGTTCACCCTGACCATACGCCCCCTGATCATTCCGGATACCCTGACCATCGAAATCGCACTGGAAAGAAAATCCCGGAATATCATGGTGACATTTGATGGTCAGGCCGGCATGGAAATGGATGAGGCCGATACGCTCATCATTCGGAAAAGCCTGTTTCCGGTTCATATGATCAATATCCCGGGGCAGAATTATTTTGATATCGTCAAGGCCAAACTGAGATGGAGCGGCGGCCGGGTTTAGATCATGCTGTGTTGACTATGCCCACCATGTCCAATATATAGCTTTCAAAATGGATTTTTGATTGCTGTCACCTTAAAACCTTCCCTTTTAAAAGAGGCGAACGTGAAACGACTGGTTATCTTAGTGTACCTGCTTTGTATTATCGGGATGGCGCCTGCGTGCGGTCCGGTCAACCTGTATCCCAACCTGCCACTCGATACGCCACAGCGGCATGTGTCCAATGGCATGACATTTCTGGAGATCGATAAAACAGAAGCGGCGCTTCAGGAATTCAATCGTGCACTGGAGCTGGATGCCCGGTATTCACCGGCCTTTGTTGGAATGGGTCTGACGTATGGAAGGCAGGGCGATATGGAAACCGGATTGACATATATGAAAAAAGCCGAGGAATATTGCCGGAATGATGAACAAAAAATAATGATCGAGGATGGATACAGGCAATTGAAGGCGATGAAACCCTGAGATACACTCAAACTGGGACCAATTGGGGACGTCTATGTTTTTATGCGTTATTCTGAAATCGATCAAACTCATTTTCTCATTCACTGAGATGGGAAAGGACCTGAAAGTCTGTCAGGCATGGGAACCACTGCCGATTCACCGTCAAATGGGGGACAACAAATGAATGCAGCAAATCTGTGGAATTCGAGTTCTCTGTTATTGGGTCTCATTTTGTGTGCCTGCATGTCGATGATAGCCGGACATTCGGCCATTGCCGCTCCAAATAAAGTCCAAATCGATTCAAACAGCGTTTCAGCCACCATCCACTGGCTGGGGCATGACGGGTTTCGAATTGATAGTGAGGGGATCGTGATTTATATCGATCCCTACAAAATCACCGGTGGGCCCAAAGCCGACCTGATTCTTATTACTCATGACCACAAGGATCATGCTTCGGTAGAAGATGTTGCCAAAATCCGGCAGGATGACACCATCATCGTAACGGTTGCCGCAGCCGCCGCAAAATTTTCTGGCCAGGTTCAGACCATGCAGCCGGGTGAAAACGGAATGGTGAAAGGAATTCCCATTCAGGCGGTTGCAGCCTATAACACCAATAAATTCAGAAGTCCGGGTGTGCCCTTTCATCCCAAGGAATCGGGTTATAACGGCTATATTCTGACAGTCAGGGGGATGCGGATCTATCATGCCGGAGATACCGATATCATTCCGGAGATGAAAGATTACCGGTGTGATGTGGCCCTGCTGCCGGTCAGCGGGACATATGTCATGACGGCGGAAGAGGCGGTTGAAGCCGTCAGTCTGATTCAGCCGGCCATCGCCATCCCCATGCATGTGGGAAAAGGCATCGGCAGCCTGGAGGATGCCGAACGTTTCAAGCAAAAATTATCGGTTCCGGTCATGATTCTGCCGTTGGAATCATAATGAAACGTGAGTATATGATCACGTAAGGGCGTTAGGGAGTTACGCATCTACGTTCTCATGACTTCACGCTTTGACACACTTACGGAGGTTTTATGCTGAAAAACGGTGCATTGACCGGGCTGACGGTCATCGATCTGTCCCGACTGCTGCCCGGCCCATATTGTTCCATGATTCTGGCCGACCATGGGGCTCGGGTAATCGCCATCGAGGACAAGCGGTTTATTGCGGATGGATTGTTCATCAACACGGTCAACCGAAACAAGGAACATATATCACTCGATCTGAAAACGTCTGAAGGAAAAGAAATTTTTTTCAGACTGATCCGAGAGGCGGATATTCTTCTGGAAGGATTTCGTCCCGGTGTCATGGATCGCCTGGGAATCGGGTATGAAACGGTTAAACAAATCAATCCTGGCATTATTTACTGTGCCATCACCGGCTATGGACAGGATGGTCCGTACCGGAATCGGGTTGGCCATGATGTGAATTATCTGAGCAAAGCCGGCGTTCTGGATCTGATCGGCGAAGCGGACCGAACGCCGTCCATCCCCGGCGTTCAAATGGCTGATATAGCCGGCGGTGGCATGAATGCGGTCATCGGCATTCTTCTGGCCATGGTCGCCAGGAACCAGACCGGGAAAGGCCAGTATATCGACATTTCCATGACAGATGGCATGGTGGGATTTCTATCCCTTCCCCTGTTTTTTCGACAACTGACCGGCCAGACCCCCAAAAGGGCGGATGCGGTGTTATCCCACCGGTATGCCTGCTACAACACCTATGAAACAGCCGATGGCCGGTATCTGTCCATCGGCGCGGTTGAAAACCGGTTCTGGAAACCGCTTTGCGAGCATTTCGGCGTCCCGGAATATACAGCACGTCAATATGATGACAACCACCGGGAAGCCATCATCTTGTTCATGCGGAACCGGTTTCGGGAAAAATCGATTGCCGAATGGGAAACCGAATTGGGAGATATGGACATCTGCTGGGGAAAAGTCCAAAACCTGGATGAAATGCTTCAGGACCCCCTGTTCCGCGAGCGGGAAATGGTGGTGGATATCCCGGATCGATTCGGTGTCACCCATCCCGCTCTGGGAATACCGGTCAGACTGAGTGAAACCCCGGGATCGATTCGAAAACCGGCGGTCGGGTTTGGGGACAGCACGGCATCCATTTTACAGGAACTGGGGTATACATCGGAACAGATCGATGAATTTCAAAAAAGCGGTGCGATTTATTGCGGCAATCCATGAATCGTGCTGTGGAGGCCAGAGGCCAGGGGTCGGAGGCCAGAGGTCGGAGGTCGGAGGCCAGGGGTCTGAGGCCAGAGGTTAGAGGTTAGAGGCCAGGGGTCGGAGGCCAGACTTCTGTCTTCTGTCTTCTGTCTTCTGACCTCTTAATGCTGTATGTATCGGAAGCCGAGCTGCATCAGCCAGATTGGAGGATGAACCTGGAGGGTGCTGCTGATTTCGATCCATTATTCGAGTGTGAACCACTGCACCTCGACTCGGCGATTGAGGTCGCTGTCAGCTCCGGACGGTTCCTCCCAGCCGCGGCCGACAATCTCGATACGCGTGGCATCAAGCTTTGTGTAACGCGCGAGCAGCACGGTTCGAACCGCCTGGGCTCGCTGCCTGGACAGTTCCATGGCCTTGAGCGCCATGGACTGAACCAGTTTTTCCCGCCTTCCCGACGGAAATCAGAAATTCGCGCGTTATCCACATGACCCCGAAGCAGCACCACTGATCCAGGGCTGACCTGAAGAAAATTTTGAATCGTCTCCAGATAGGACAGGTTTTCGGTGGCATTTTTATCCAGTTCGGCGGAGTTGGGCTCAAAAAAGAATCGAATATCCTTGGAAAGAAGGGCCTGGCCCTCAATGGCCTCCCGGCTGCTGGTTCTTATGGGGGCAATCGCCAGCTTCTGACCGGCAAAATGACCGGCCCGATCCAACGCATCAAGATGGGTGATATCCATGAACCGGTCGGAATCTGCGGGCTGTTTGATCAGGGGCCCGTATGCCAGAACCGATGACTGGTAAATGCTGCTGAAGGATCCGGCGGCATCGATAGTTCCCTTGAAAAATGCCAGGTTTTCCGGAAGATTGGACAGATGGACCCGCGACAATTCATTCCGCGTTTCCGCTTCCGTCCATCCAAAGGCTTTGGCGACAACCGGAATATGGTCATTCGGTGCATCTGTTGTCAATAACCGGTTGCCCTCCAGAAGCCCGTGAACCAGTCCCTTGACCATGTCGGGCCTGGCTTCGGCAAATCCTTTATTCACACAGAGAATATCGGCAACGATCAGTAAATTCCGGTTGGAAACCAGAATCTTGGCTTTGCCGTTGGACGCCTGGACCACCTCATCGGTCCGCGGCGTCCATCCCACAACCCCGTTGAGTTTCGGCGTCTGGCGGGTAAGTTCATACGCATAGGCATCACAGGCCGTGAAGGCGTCCTCATAAAAGACCAGACCCACCTCATTTGGCGCAGGCTTGCTGTCCAGATCCCGCAGAACCCTGACCTGAAGTCCGGCCTGCTGAACCAGGTAACGCAGAAAGAATTCGCTTTCGTTGAACTGGGATGCCGCCAGGGTCCGCCCACGAAGCTGGTTGATCGAGGCGATACCGCTATCCACCACCACCATGTCTGCTCCGCGTGAAAAGCCGATCTGAACCGGAACCGTTACCTGGAATGAGCGTCCCAGCGCAGCCAGCACATCCGTGGTGGTGGCAGATGCGGCAAACTGCCCGTTATTGAGTTTGGACCAGTTTTCCCCTTCACTCAGCGACAAGCGGACCTGAAACCCATAGGTTTTGGCAAAAAACGAATTTGGATTCGGCGCCAGTCCGCCGTTGGCCGCAATCAGGCCGGCATAACCGGCATATTCACTGATATCGACATCGACGATCTGGTTTTTCGGCGTATACGGCGCCGGGGCATCCAGCAGGGGTGAACCCTGAACCGGTTCGATTGGGGGTGGTGGCGCGGTGACAAGGGGCGGATTCCTGGATGATGATGTGTCTGAATCAGAGACTTGGGTCTGATCCGGCATCGGGGATGTCCGGGTTTCCCGGGTTGGCGCCTGAGATGAGGACTGATCCATGAACTGCTGCCATACCAGCCAGCCACCCAATCCAATCAGGCCCAGTGCCAGGAGCAGGGTAATCAGTTTGCCCACAGCCGAGCCTTGCTGATTAAAATTCCGTAAACGGCTTGTTTCCTTCATCATTACTCCTCCATTCGCCGGTGATCCGAAACATTCATCCGGTGGTGTACGGCCTGCATCAGTTTACCCGATACCGGTGTGTTCTGAATGTCATCCAGATCCGTCATCCAGGTGTGCTGATCCTGAAGCAATTCTCCAGCCGTATTGAGGGATGCGCTCAAAACATCGATGGACTGAATGATGCCGTCCGCATCGGTGGCCAACAGGGCCTGCTCGTGAATCAGGGATACCTGGTGACGGATACGCTCGATTTCCGCATTGACCAGTTCGAGACGGTTTTCGGCATCGGCATGGGCGTCAAGCCGTTCGCCGATGACAGCAAGCTGCTGGTCCAGACTGCGTCGAAGCGCATCGTCCAGCGTGTCGTTCTGAAGCCGCCATTTCAAATGATCCTGTTGCGCTTTCAGCCCGGCGTTTTCATCAAGGCCCCCCTTGACCACGGTTGTCAACGCATGGCGCGCACCCAGCAGCCGAAGATGCAACCCGCAGAGTTGGATCAGACCCGTGATCTGGAATTCCATGGCGCCGGCCTGATGCAGATGGTCGATAATACCGGCGCTACGGGTTTCGAGTTGCTTCTGCTGATCCTGTTCTGCAGGCCCCAGCCGACGCATCAGCCGGGTATATGCCGCATCTGCTGAATCCGACCTGGCCCGATCCGCATCGACTGCGGCGCGAAACCGGGAATTGCGCGACAGCCATGCCAGATAGGCGATCTCCAGTCCCAGCCCGACCAGCCAGAAACCATAAGACATAAAACCGCCCAACAGGGCAAACGCCGCCAGCCCGAACCAGTTGGGCGGAATCGGCATGCCCAGGGGACGGGCATTAAACGCCGCCAGAATATAGGATGGATGTGTTTCGGTTTTCAGGGCGTCTCCAGAAGATATCTCAGACTTTCAGGAACAAATGACAGATCGCTGGCCTCCCGAATGGCGATGCGCATCTGATGGGCCATCACATCGGGCGGCACTGGCGGTTGATAACCGGTCAAACAGGATTTCATGGCGTCCATGGCAGAAACACCGGTTATTTTGACCTGCCGGTAAACCTTGATTGCCAACGCCTCGGCAGCACTGGGCGTCATCAGGATGGGCAGCGCCAGTTTCATCCCCATCAGATCGGTTACGGACAGTTCCAGGCGATACCGGCGGCAGAGGGCCGCAATCAGATCCGCGCTTTCTTCAGCCGAGGTGGTGGGAAGCAGCGGCACTTTCATATCCACGCGGCCGGGGCGTTTCAAATCCACCTCGATCAGATCGGGCCGGGACGATGCCAGTATCCAGATGACGCGACCCCGGTTGCGCGTGTCGGCCATTTCCTGTGCAATCATGGCATAAATCCGTCCGGACAGGCCGCTGTCACTTTGACCGGACTGACGTTGCCCCAGAGCCTGATCCGCCTCATCGACAAAAACCATGCAGCGGCCCAGAGCATGAATCAGCCGGAATATCTGCTCCAGATTGCCTTCGCTGGAGCCGACCCAGCGATCCCGAAAATTCTTCAGCTTCACAACCGGCACACCGGCTTCTCCGGCCAGGCATTCCACCAGAAACGTTTTTCCCGTACCGACCGGTCCACAGATCAGATAGCCCATGGGAAGGGCCATGATATCCTGATTTTGCCACAGCATCATATCCTGCTGCAACCAGCGTTTCAATGGCGCCTGACCATGATAATCCGCCAGTGTCCGGGTGGATTCAATGAATTCGACCAGGCCGGATGCTTCTTTTTCAACAAGCTGCTTTTTGATAGTTACCCAGTCGTTCTGAACCAGGGGGCGTTTCTCAAAGGCGCGCATTTTAACCAGGCTTTCGACCGATGAGACTGTGACGCCGACCAGGGCTGCGGCTGTCGGAACAAGCGATGATCCCCCATCTGAAAAAGCCGGGCCATGGGCGGATCTGAGCTGCTCCAGGGTTTGAAGCAGGGCAGCATGGTCCGGCAACGGAATCCGAATGGAATGGACGCGCGGATTGGATGACACCAGCGGATGTAAATCGTTTAAATTGGACGCAATCAGAAAAGACGCAAAGGGAAGATTGCAGAAGGGGTATTCTTCGGCCCAGTCTTTCACGAGACTGGCCAGTGCCTCGGTTTCCGTGACGCCGCTTTGCTGATGCGACAGAAACTGGTCGGCACCGCGCAGGATACAGGCGACAGACAGGCTACCGCCACGGTTCATGGCGCGCAGATTGTATAGAAACCGCAGATAATGACTGATCAGATCTACGGCGGCCAGCGGTTCACGCGGCATTCGGTTGACCTTGTTTTCTGCCAGCCAGTCCGCAATCTGTTCGGCGCCCCGTGTAATCCGCAGGCCGCTGCCGAGATCATAATCGAAAATCACGTCAAACGCACTCAGAAGTTCTTCCTGAATAAACCGATTCAGGTTGACCCGCCGATTACCGACCGGCAGATGATCGTGAACATTGCCGAACAGAATAAACTGTCCGTGTGCGCCGCTTTCATAGGCCAGAACAATATCGCGTGCCCATGACGGGGCCTGTGGTGACAGCGGCATGTCACTATCCCTCGGTCAGGGGGTTGCCCATGACGCGCGTTTCCGGGGCCTGGGCCGGAGCCTCGCCCAGTATGATGCCCTCTTTGGCAGCAAAATCCGCCAAGGCCTGGTCGGCCAGTATCTCCATTTCCTGAGATTTGATATTGACTTCGGTCATGTCAACGGTATCTTTGGCAATACGCGCGCGCCCGGCGCTATTGGCCCGTTCTTCCTCAACCATTTCCTCCAGCCGGTTCAACGTATCTCCGGCACCGCCGATTTCGCTGATCATGCCCGAAGCCATTTCATGCATTTCTGCCATGGCCTGATTCATGCGCATACTGTTGATGGCGCCTTTCAGCCGATCGATTTTGGCTCTGGCCGTTGTAATGGCCACATCCCGGGATTTGACCAGGTTATGATAGGTGGTTTCGGCCTGCTCGAGCTGGCTGCGGTTTTCCGCCAGCTCTCGCTGGATAGTCTGAAGTCTCAAGGCATACTGACCCGCGGCGTTGCGGTTGTTGGCGCGAAGATGGGCGGTGGTTTTGGCCCGCAGTTCCCGCTCGTCCGATTCCAGTTTGCGAATCTGACCCATCAATCGCTCACTCATTCCGGCGTGAGCGATCAGGCCCTGATTGAACTGGGCGATCTGCTTGCGCAGATTTTCCTGTTCAAGCTCCAGAAGCGCTTCTGGACTGCGACGTTCCAGGTCCTTGATAAAGAGGCTTAGAAATCCTCGAAACAGATTGGATAGTCTTTGAAACATGGGGAATCCTTTCTTTGAAGATGAACGGATAGGCATGCCGGGCACACAAATCCGTTGTAATGGCCTGAATCTGTTGCTACCATTGCTCATATGGGCTGTCAATTAAATATTTTGGACGAATGCGAATAAGCTTTTAGCCATTAGCAGTGAAATTATTTTTCTGAAAGCAATAGCGGGACTCAGGCGGGATCTTCAAACCGGTTTTTAGGCAAACTGAAATGTGACATCAAGGAGGTGGGAGAATGATTCAAAAATGGCGGTTTGCAGGCATATGGATGTTGTTATTCATGGGACTGATTCCATGCACAGGTCATTCAGCGGGTGAAACCAAAATGGAAATACCCCTGTCGAAAGGACAGACCGTGTATGTACCGGTTTATTCGCACATTTACATCGGGGATAAAGAGCGCCCGTTTTACCTGACGGCAACCCTCAGTTTTCGAAACACGGACCCCAAGTATGCCATCACCCTTCTAACAGCGGATTACCATGATTCCGACGGCAAGCTGATCAACCGGTATGTCGAAAAACCAATTCAGATCACCCCCAGAGCCTCAACCCGCTTTGTGGTAAAAGAATCCGATACGGCTGGCGGGTCCGGAGCGCATTTCATGGTTCGATGGCGATCGGATCAGTCCGTCAATCTGCCGATTGTTGAATCCGTCATGATTGGTACGCAGACCCAGCAGGGAATCTCGTTTACTTCGCGGGGTCAGGCTGTTCAGGATCACTGATCAATTCTGATATCCGTAAGCCCCCTGCCCTGCGACAATAACCTGTGATTGAATGCGTACCAGATCAATCCCAGAATCTGAACTGCAAGCAAAAGCCCGAATCCGATCTGGTATCCGGCAGCCGCACCGCCAGGGGATGACGTTTCGGAATAACGCTCAAGAATGGCGCCAATGCCCCACTGACCGGCAAACGCAGCGACAAAAACCAGAAGATTCAATGCGGTGTTCACTCTTCCGGCAAGATGGCTGCTGAATCGACGGGTCAGTTCGGCATAACACAGTACGCCGGATGTCCCGGTAAAACCAAAAAGCAGCCATATCAGGTGGATGCCGGCCGTGATGTTCAGCATCAGCCATGCCTGCACCATCATGAATATGCCCATTCCAATGACGGCGACCCGCAACGTGGAAAAGCCCTTTTTGGCCAGAGCGCCAGTCAGCTTGCCCGTAAAGATATATCCGAACACCATCATCAGGGTCACCTGAAACATGGAACTGGCCACATTTTCACGGTCCAATCCCCCCACATCCCTCAGCCAGGGGCCGATCCACAATCCGATGATAGCCAAAAAAGAAGCCTGGGACGCTGTTGCCCAGATTCCCAGCCCCCAGAAAATCCGGCTGCTGAAGATCTGCCATATTCCGTTAACCGCATCGGAAAACCGCTCAGTCGTGACGGAATGTGGTTTTTCCGGAACCACACGAAAAACGATCCATGCAGTGAAAAGCGTTATGCCTGCCAGAAGAAAAAACAGCGAGCGCCAGTGCATGACATGAAGCATGCGCTGCACCGGCGTCGTGGCGGATATGGCCCCCAGACCGCCGGCTGCCATGATCAGGCCGTTAATCAGCGGTAGCCGATGTCCGGGAAACCAGGATGCAAATGCGGTAAAGGCGGCCATGAGGCAGGCCGAGACACCCAGCCCGATCAGGCTTCGGCCGATTACAAGACCCGTCAGGCTGTGTGACACGCCAAAAATCAACGCACCGGCGGATGCAATCACCAGCAGAATGGCTTCAACACGCCGGGGGCCGTATCGGTCCAGAAACAGACCCAGCGGAAGCTGAAACAGGGCAAAGCTCAAAAAGAATGCCGCGGTCAGAAGCCCCAGATCAGACGGACCAATGCCGATGGATGCCATCAGATCCGGCGCAATCACCGCATTGACGATTCGAAACAGATAGGACAGGTAATATCCCAGGGCAAAGGGTAAAAAAACCCGAACGATGGGTGATTGGAATTGTTTCAATGAATATGGCCCTGATAGTAGTTTACCTTAAAAATGAAAAAGCAGAATTCAGTAGTCAGGATTCAGAATTCAGTAGAAAAACGGTACATGTCATTTTCATGTTTTGGGTGATCAAGCCCCTGATCATGCGCATTTACCATGAAAACATCTCATGACGCGTTGTTCGTCACTCGTCGTTTGCGGGTTCTCAAGCCTCAGTTTGAAAACCGGATAGCCTGCATTTTCACTCCAATGCATCGGCGTTGGATATATCAGAATGAAGGAGCGTTGGCAATGGAAACGCTTGCAGCCAACGGCTGATGGACAATATGCCAATTTGTGCCTTTGTCCCTATTTGCTTATGTATCTTTGTGCCTGAATAGTTACATGACATTTACCGTTTTTCTACTGAATTCTGCTTTTTCATTTTCAAGGGAAAGCCCATTAATCCAGATATCGGTCCGGACACAATGATGTTGACTTTACCGGGTGAGGCGGATAAAAATAAATCGGTCTTTTTGATGGCAGTGGATTTCCGGTTTATTCTAAAATGACACCCCACCACGAATGAGGAACCAGCAGTGAAACGGATTGCCGATATTGAGAGAAAGACATCCGAGACCCATATCCACATTCACCTGAATATGGATGGAAACGGGACGCGGACCATATCGACCGGCATTCCCTTTTTCGATCACATGCTGTCTCTTTTTTCAGCACATGGTTTTTTTGATCTGGATGTCACTGCCCGCGGAGATATTGATATCGACTACCATCATACGGTGGAAGACGTCGGGTTGTGCCTGGGAGATGCATTTGACACGGCGCTGGGCGACCGAAAAGGAATCAAACGATATGGACATGCCGTGGTTCCCATGGATGAAACCCTGGCTGCCGTAACCATTGACCTGTCCAAACGCCCCTTCTGTCAGATCAATACCCCGGAAAAACTCGAATACACCGGCCTTTTCAATCTCTCTTTGACAAAGGAGTTTCTTCGCGCCTTTGCCACCCGGTGTGGCATGAATCTACACGTCAATGTTTTTTATGGTGAAAACGATCATCATGTCATGGAAGCCATCTTCAAGGCCCTTGGCCGGTCTCTGGATGATGCATCAACCGGCGATTCACGAATTGCCGGTATCCTTTCCACAAAAGGATCACTCTGATACAAGATCGGATTTCCGATTCGATGACGGCCCCCTCTGAACCCTCTATCATGGTAACGACGCTTATGAATCCATCATTGAAAATTTATTGGAAACAGCCCGGCTGGATATTGCCCGTTTTCTGTTGGGTCTGTTGCAGTCTGGTGTTTATCATCGGAGCCTGTGCCCCCCAACAGACCATTTCCACGGGGCCCGCGGAATCTCTGGGAATTCAATCAATTCTGATTGCGCCATTCCAAAACATTGCGCTTGAACAGGGTATTGACAAAAGTATTCGATGTTCGCTCTGCGGACAGGTCGCCATGACCGGCGTGGTGTCGGATGAAGCGCCATCCATCCTGGCATCCAGGCTGATGTCCCTGTTGCAGCCGTTATCCTATACCCTTGTTCCGGGAGAAGACGTTCAGACAATCCTCTCTGGAATGAATTCCGGTAAAACCACCATGCCGTCCGAACTGGAACGCTATGTGCAGGTCGGGAAACAGAAAGGTGTGGATGCCGTTCTGGTCGGTCATATATTCCGATATACCGAACGGGTGGGCAACCGGTATTCAGTTCAGACACCGGCATCCGTGGAATTTGATCTGCACCTGATTCGCATTTCCGATGAACGGATAGTCTGGGTTGATCATTTTGATGAAACCCAGCAGGCCCTGATGGATAACCTGATGAAGGCAGGGTCATTTTTTAAACGGGGCGGAACCTGGATAACCGCCGAGCAACTGGCCTTCAGCGGACTGGACAACATGATCGAAAGATTCCCCAGACCATGATGATCATCCCGGCAGTGGATATCAAAAATGGCAATTGTGTCCGGTTGCTTCAGGGAAGAATGGATGCCGAGACCATTTTTTCGACAAACCCGTCAGAAATGGCCATGCGCTGGGCCGAATTGGGTGCGGAAATGCTTCATATCGTGGATCTGGATGGTGCATTTGAAAAAAGCCCCAGAAATCTGAATGCCATTCAGGACATTCTTCGGTCGGTTCAAATTCCGGTTCAGGTCGGCGGCGGAATACGGGATATTCAGACCATCAAACACTATATGGATATGGGTATCCAAAAAATTGTCATTGGCACGGAGGCCATTCGTAATCCGCAACTGGTCCGGGATGCCTGCAAGCGATATTCGGGCCGTATTGTCGTTGGAATAGATGCCAGACAAGGGCGGGTCGCCATTGAAGGCTGGACAACCACAACCGATATCCTGGCGATTGATCTGGCCAGACAATATGAAGATTGCGGTGTGGCAGCCATCAATTTTACCGATATCCATCGGGATGGCATGCAGACCGGCCCCAATATTGAAGAAACAAAAAAACTGGCAGAAGCCATCTCCATTCCGGTTGTGGCATCAGGCGGTGTTTCCACGATTCAGGATATCCGGAATCTGCTTTCACTGGCTTCAGTTGGTGTGATCGGTGTGATTACCGGTAAGGCGCTATACGCCGGAACATTAAATCTGAAAGAAGCCATTTTGGAGGCCACACAACACCCCGTTTGACTCAGACCGGTACGCATTTTCCATGAAAGCCGAACACTTGTATGGCAGTCTGAAAAATCTGGCTGAACGACTGGATGTTACCGTCGCCGAACAGAACCTGTCCACATTTAAAGATCTGAAAACCAGAAGCGGTCTGTGCCGGGTCAAGGGAAGTCTGCGGTTTATTCTGGATAAACGCCTGCCCCTGCATCAGAAAAACGCACTTCTGGCTGAATGCCTCGCGTCCATGCCCCATGAAACCCTTTTTATTGCACCGGCCGTTCGGGAGTTTCTGCAAAAACACGCCGAGATCAGAGGTCAGAGGTCAGAGAACGGAGGTCGGGGATCAGAGGTCAGAGGTCAGACTTCTGACTTTTGACTTCTGCGCCCTGCTGCCTTCCCAACATCATTATCATATCCGCTATAGAAAGCCACCAATCGCTGGTCAATCAATCGATCAAATGGAGTCGCATCGCCATTTCCAGTTTTTCCCGCAGGAATTCCAGTTGTGTTTTTTCCGTGTCATGAACAATCATGCTCTCTCCGTATTTCAGCGTAACCCGGGCAAATGGCTTGGGAATCATGAACCGGTCCCAGCTTTTCATATACCAGGCCCGGTTGGCTGAAAAATAAATCGGAACAATGACGGCTTTGGCAGCAAATGCCAGAGCAATCGAACCGGGTTTGACAATACCTGCCGGGCCTTGGGGTCCATCCACAATGTGCCCGCCCAACCTGAGATTGCGTATTTCCGCTATCATTTGGCGTAATGCGGATTTTCCGCCTTTTGATGACGATCCGCGTACCGGATTCCACCCGCCCTTTTCAGCAAGGACAGCGGCAATGTCCCCATCCTGGCTTTGGCTGATCATGAGGGCGAACCGGGCCGGCCGGAATTTTTGAAAATAATGCAGGGCCGTGAAAAACTGCTGGTGCCAGGCGCAGAACAGAATCCGTCCACCGGCAGCATAATGGTTCAGCCATTGGGATTCATTGATAACCGTATAGCGGTATGTCCGGCAAAGCAGCATGACAAGCCTATAAAAACCGTTCAGGACTATGGGAGTTCGAATCAGGGGATTGGTGTTCAGCGGCATGGCGGATTGTTTTACTCCGTAAACGACATCGGACTGACAAAAAGCTGGTTTCCGGGATGAAGCACGGTTCTGCTGTCCATGCGGTTGAGCAACAGCAGTGCACGAATCGGAATGCCGAGCCGTTTGGAAATAAGGGTCAGGTTATCGCCTTTCTGAACCGTATAGACAGATGGATTCTGTCCGGAAACCTCGGTTGCCATGGTCTGAAGCCTGTCATGAAAGCCTTCAGCGGATACTGCCGGAATATCAACCGTCCGAGCACCGGCGGGTATCACATATCCCCGAATCTCCGGATTCAGATCCCGAATGGTTTTAAAGCTGGTTTTGGCTGCGCGTGCCAGTAGCAGAACCGGAATGCTGCGTTTCAAATCAATGGTCGCATGAACGATATCATCCGATGAATAATAATCCGATGGCCGTAACTGGTATCCATAATCCTGAGGCCTGCTTAAAATCATCTTGACCGCAACGATCCGCAAAACATACCGCTGGGTTTCCTGGAATAAATACAGTTGATAGAAATCCCGCATGTCCTGAAGAAACATTTCGGTTTTCAGGCCATCTTCACCCATGTTGTAAGCAGCGGCGGCAAGGGTCCAGGACTGAAATTCCCCATACAGAAACTGAAGATACCGAATCGCCGAACGGGTAGCTGCTGCCAGATTCCGCCGCTCATCGATATCCGGATCAATCAATAGCCCGTAACGCTGGCCCGTATCCGGAATAAACTGCCAGTGACCCATTGCGCCCTTGGGGGATCCGGCAAGGGGAAGCAGCGCACTTTCAACGACCGGAATATATTTAAGATCATCCGGAAGCCCGGCCTCTTTCAATTGCGTCTCGATTGCTGTCCGGTATTTGGGAAACCGCTTCAGCCAGAGAATCACCTGGGCAGAATCCGCCAGCATCAGCAACATTTCTTTTTCAAGCCGTTCCCGAATATCCGGTATTTGAATCGGAACCGGTTCACCGCAGAAATCGATCGGGCCCTTGATCCGGCTGGCAGACAGCAGCCGGTCAATGTCCGGCATCATTTGGATTTGCTGCTCTGCAGCCCCACTGTCCGCACACGCCATATATAGAATCAGCCCGGTCACGGTCAGAAGAAACGTCATGCTGTTTGAGCCCAATCCCATTCGTTTCATGGATCCACGCCGAAACGAAGCCATTTGAACTGGTTCTGAAGCTGGCTTGAAATCCGGCTTCCGATTCTGGCCATGAGCATATTTTCCGGTTTCAGGCAGATGTTGGGATCATTGGTCTGAAATTCCTGAAATCCAAACGGTTCAAACAACTGAAAGAGTTTTCGTCTGTATTCCTGGGCGGACTGTGCGGAACCATCCAGATCCCATGTCCAGGAATAACCGACCAGATAAACAATCATGTCTTCAATCCTTGGGTGTGTCAGCATCATTTCCACAATGGGTTTGGCAATTCCGGTCGAGCGCCAGTCCCGGCAGATTTCGATGGCCTTTAATTCGATCATGACGCCATGACCCAGTCTGGACCAGCGTTCGTCCGGGTCCGGGTGGACAAGAAGCCCAAAGCCAACAATATGACGTTCTTCGGTTACGGCCAGAACAATGTTTGCGCCAGGTTCCCGTGCAAGGGATTCCAGACTTTCCCGCCGCGTATAAAGGGATTTGTATCGGGGATAAATGCCAAACTGGCTTTCAAATGTGCATTCCCGTATCATCTCCGGGGTACAGAATGAGCGGATGGTGATCTTTCCGTTTCGGGTGTGAATCACCCGCTGTTCCGATGGAAATTGGTCTGACATGAGAATGATTAGAAGTCTCCCCAGTTTTTATGTAGTCTTTTGGTCATAATGACCATGTGATGAAGATTTCCGCAGGAATCCTTGACATAATTTTTGAGTTCTGACCGTTCAAAAAAATCAAGTTTGTGAGCCGCTTCAATGGCGGCGTCTTCGATGCCGACGACAAAATCAGACCGCAACTCCTCCAGTCCCGTGTCCATAGCCAGTTTGATAATATCCAGCAGCATCCAGGTTCCGAGCCTGAGGTGCCGATATTCCGGAACGATCATAATTCGGATCCTTCCGATATGCCGGGTGCATCCATGCCCCCTTAAATGCAGGCTGGCATGTCCGACGATTCTGCCCTCTGACAGGGCAATGACGGAGTAAACGGTTCCGGTGTCTATGCCCTCGATCCATTTATGAATAACCCGGGGATCCAGAACATCATATCGCATGAACCATCGGTCGCTTTCCGGAATTTCCCGATAAAACTGAGTGAGCATCGCCTCATCCGACGTTTCCAATGGTCGAATCAGCGCCTCTTTGCCTTGCTTTAAAACGACTTCTTTGGGGCATTTCACCGATTGAATCCTCCTCTTAAAGCATTAACGGTTTAGAGCGGCAGCACACGATCACGTTTCTGTCTTTCTCTATCAATGGTCGTGAAGCTCTGTCAACCCATTTAACTCCCCCTCCCAACGGGAAAGGGGGGATAATCCCCATCAAAGATGGAACGGTGTGCCGCCTTTCGGGTATGGAATCCCATCCATGTTTATGTTATATATAGATCAAGAGTAATTGTTGGCTGAGGAAAAAAATGACGGAAAACCACAGGAAATCATGAAACTGCCGCGCGCAATCAAGCCTCTGATATGGATTGGGACCGGGTTGTCAGTCCTTTTGATCCTTCTTATTTTTGCTGTCGCCATCTGGCTCAACAGCGACGGCGCACGCCTGTATATCCTGAATACAGTAAATCAGGCTATTCCAGGCCATATTTCCATTAAGAAGCATCGACTGGATCTGTTGTCCCAAAACATTGACCTGACCGACATCGATATCAATGCCCCATCCGGACAGCGAGTGGCCTCGGCCGACCGGCTGCGAATCCGGATTTCCCTGTGGGCCTTGATGACGAATCGAACCATCATGGGCGACCTTCTGATAGACCGGCCCGATATTCGCCTGTATACGGATTCCAATCATCAGAACAGCATGGTATCCCCTTTTGTCAAGCCCTCTCCACCGGGTCTGGAACCTACCGGATCAGCTCCGGAATCAAAACCCTTTCGTTGGATCATTCAGGACTGCCGCATTCAAAATGGCCGTCTTGATATGGATGCCGGTGAAACAGGCTGGGGATTTCTTTTCGAACATATCGATATTTATGGAGATGCGGATTTTGACACCCGATATGGTCATATCGATCTCTCGGCTGAACAGGGATTTGCAACCGGTCCGGATGGACCGGTCCACCTTGGCCCGATTCGGCTTCGGACCGATCTTCAAAACGGCGTCCTTTCAAAAACGGATCTGATGGTCTGTGCGGAACAGACCGGCCTGATGGCGGAGGGGTCCTTTTCCGACCTGTGGGGCCAGCCCAAAACCGATCTGAAGGTCAGGATCACCCATCAACTGGATGATATGTTGCAACTGGTTTCTGGCAACAACGATTTTTCCGGCCCGGTTTTACTTGCCGGCGTTATTACCGGGGATATAATGAACCCGGATATCACCCTGGAAATGACGGCGGAAAAATCACGGATTGCCGGAATGAATCTGGATTCCATTCATTTGAACACCAGACTTCAGGACCGGGCTCTGTCTGTGGACAACCTGATGGTTGAACGGCGTTCCGGCTCTGCCAGCCTGACCGGCCAGATCGATGCCAGGGCCGCTTTTCCCGATGGATTGTTCGCTGGCGGTTTCCAAATGGACCGGGTTGCCTATGACGTCCTGCTGACGCTGAAACGTGTGGCGCTGGACGACGTGTTTCCAGACAAAAAAATTGCTCAGGGACAGCTTGATGTCGAAATTCATGTGAGTGGAAAAGGAATTTCCCGCCAGTCCCTTCAATCCGAATTATCCGGACAAATCACGGGCAAACAGGTGCGTGTGGTGCCGGATGTCAAACCATCCGATATCGATCTGTCGGTGCAGGCCGGTATTCAACCGGATGGGGTTACCGTCAGGTCTCTCAAGGCCCGGACAAACGGCATCGATCTGGATGCCAAAGGCCAAATGAAGCTGTCTCCGTTCAATTTTTCCGGAGATATTCATCTGAACGCCATCAATCTGGCCCAATCCCTCAAGCCGTTCGGGATAACCGACATTGCCGGAAGTCTCAGGTTAAAGGCCATGGTCGACAATCTGACCGGGGGGCCGCCAAAAGGCAATCTGGAGGCATCGGGAAATGGCCTGTCTTTTCGTGGTGTGCGAATCGGTGACATGAACCTGGTTGCCGCTCTTGAAGCCGATGGCATCATCGATCTGAAAAAACTGGATGTTCATCTGCCGGATTCAGGCCTTCTGGTCAACGGTAGAATCGGCCTGTTTAAACCAGACGGATCTATTGATTCCAATCCGGCCATTGATCTGAATCTGGTTGCAAAAAATCTGAGCATCGTCAATTATTTTCCGGACGCAGACGTTACCGGCCTGGTGAATGCCGATCTGAATCTGAGTGGCAGAGTGAAGCAACCGGTTGCAAAGCTGAACGTTCAGGGCCAGAACCTGATGGTGAAGCAGGTTTCACTGGGTCAACTGAATTCCCGCATCACCTACTCGGATGGTTTTATGGTGCTGGATAAGGTGTCGCTGAATCACAAGAAAGATCAATTGACTGCGACCGGACGGGTTCAGTTTCAGGACACGACCTCGGGCCAGATGATATCCGACCCGGTTCTGGAGCTTTTTATAAATGGAAAAGACATCAACCTGTCGCATTTTATATCTGATATAAAAGGCCACGTGTCCGTTCACGCAGACATACAGGGAACCGTGTCTTCTCCATCCGGCCGAATACAGGCCACGGTTCAGAATCTGGTGACGCCGGTTCAGGATCTGGCCCGTCTGGAACTGAATGCAGACATGGCTGACCGGCTGATTCGCATCCAATCGATCCATGCCTGGTTTTCCGAACCAGGTGACGTGTCAGCGCCATCCAATGTCCTGACCATTTCCGGCCAGATAAATCCGGACAAACAAATTCAACTGGAGATGACGGCAACCGACATTCCGGCTTCCGGTCTTGGCAAGTGGGCCAATCCTGTATCAAAAGACATTCACCTGACGCTGAATGCCAGGATCGACGGCGATGTCACCAATCCGGCTGGTTCCGCCACGGTGATTCTGTCGCCGGCCCGATCCGGGAGTATTCTGACTGAACCGGTTCCTGTCGGAATTGAATTGCGTGATCATATCATGACCGCAACAACTACGGGTATGGTGTCCGGGTCGGCCCGGTATGATCTGAAGTCCGGTGATGTCAATCTGGATATGGACATGAACAATGCCGGTCTGTCACCGGTGTTCAGACTGTCCGGATTGAGCAGTTTTGATGGACAAATCGCAGGCAAAATATCCGCAGCCGGAAATATGAACCGGATTGTCAGCAGCACGGTCGATGTGTCCCTTTCCACGCTCCGGGTGACACAGGGGGGAGCCCGTCTGATTGAAACAGACCGGCTGAACCTGACGGCTGAAAATGGCCGGTTTTTCCTGAATGATATCCAACTGGCTCTCCTGAACACGGGATCGATGTCCATCCGGGGCCAAGGGGATATCACCGGCAGTCTGGATGTCACCATTCAGGCTGATATCCCGTTGTCCACGGAATGGAAGACCAATGAATACCTCTCGGATCTCGGCGGAACGCTGAAAGGAGATATCCGGCTGACCGGCCCTACAAAAATGCCTGCCATGGCGGGTATGATTCAAATTCAGGATGCGGAATTCATACTGACATCGACCGGTCAACGGTTTCATCAGTTGAATGCTGACATTGACGTGGTTCCGGAGCGCATCCGAATCGACTCATTTCAGGGAAAACTGGATGACGGCACGTTTCAAATCAGCGGATCAGTGGATATGAACCGGTTTAAACCCGTGCAATATGATATCCAGGCTACGGCATCCGCCCTGCCAATCAACGTTCCAGAAACGTTTGACGGACAGTTCAATGCTGATCTTACATGGAATGGACCGGCGGCAAAATCCCTGATTAAGGGTCAGATCGCAATTCTGGACAGCGTATATTATCGGAAGGTGGAGATTAGTCCGCTGAAGGCTCTGACCGAATCAAAGCGATCGGTCGAAATTCGAAAACCGCTTGAGCTCCCTGAAATGACAAATTTTATTGAACTGGATGTTCTGATCGTTCGTCAAGGTCAGTTGCGAATCGATAACAATGTGGCCCAGTGCGACGTCAACCCCAATCTCCATGTAACCGGAAAGCTGGCAAAGCCTATTGTCACCGGCCGGGCGACGATTGAAACCGGGACCGTCTTTTACTATAAAAAACAGTTTGAAATCAAAAAAGGCGTGGTGGATTTCAGTAACCCCTATCGAATCGTACCGGTTCTGGATATTGCAGCCGAGTCTCAGATCAGTCAGTGGCTGGTTCGAATCACGCTTACCGGCCCCATTGATGAACTGGTTTTCAAACTGACCTCGACGCCTCCTTTGGAATCAGGCGATCTGCTGTCATTGATCATTATGGGCAAAACATCCAGTGAAATGATCCGGGCCGAAGGCGGCAACCCGTTTTCCACACAGCAGGTTCTGTCCACCCTGGTGGATTCGGTTTTGGCCGATGACATCCGGCATTATACGGGTCTGGATATATTACAGGTCGAACCCCAGGGCAGTGAAACCGGAGGAAGCCTAAAGTCCGGCCAGAATCGAAGCGAGGTGTTGCTGAGCCTGGGAAAAAACATCACGCCCCGAATATCGATTCGATATACGATCGGAACCCGGAAAGGCGAATCGGTGCAGCGAACCATTGCCGATTATCAGGTTCTGGAAAATCTGATTGTCAGTGGATTTCAGGACAGCCGGGGATCTGTTGGCGGAGAAATCAAATATCGGCATGAATTCAGATAACCTTGACAGAATCAATCACACCCGGCGGATTGTTTGTCTGATCGGAATAGTTGTGATGTGCGCATTCCCGACACGAACCGTGGCCGTTTCACCCGATGATGCGGCGGTGGGGATTCTGTCATCGCCATCGCAAACGTCCATCAACCTGCATGATGCGGTGTCCGCGCCACGCATTAAAGACATCCGGATTCATGATGCATTCCCCGTGTTTGACAAAAATGTTCTGAATGTCATGACCATTTCCGTGGGAGATGTCTGGGCCTCTGAAAAACTGGGCGAACAAAAGCCCCTGATTGAAACGGTATTTGCGTCTCACGGTTTTAAACAGGCCCGCATCGATCTGACGGGTCACCCGGATGCCCGTGACGGCCATGTGATTGTGGACGTCCATATTCAGCCGGGTCCCTTTATCCGCATTCAGCAGGTCGATCTGGAAGGCGTCAGTGGGGTTTCCGCCGCACATTTGAAAATCCGGCTCATCACCTGGCAGCGATCCATGCTGTATGGCAGTTCCAACCGGTTGATCGATAGCGACATCCAAAAAGACATCCGCGAACTGACCGATTATTTTCGGAAAGAAAGATATCTGGATGTCACCGTTACCCATTCAATCGAAACGAAGTCTGAAACAGATAGGGTTTTACTGAAATATCACGTGACAGAAGGCCCCCTGTACCGCTTGGACTGGTCCGGGAACCAGGCATTTTCCGCATCGGTGTTATCGGATGATCTGACATTTTTAAAAAATACTCGGCCGGGTGCGTCATCCATATCTCAAAGTATTCGTCTGATGAAAAAACGCTATCGTCAGGCCGGGTACCTGTCACCTCAGATTCAGATTCAACTGGTTGATTCATCCGGATCTGTCGATCCGGAAAAACGGATTCAGATTCAAATTGATGAAGGCCCCTTCACACAGGTAACGGCTATCCGGTTTTCCGGAAATCATCAAATTCCGATTTCTGAACTCTCCGGCGCCATGCTGACCCGTACCCCCGGGTTGCTGAACAAGGGGCCCTTGAATCCGGATCGGCTGGATGAGGATATGCTGGCTATTCAGTCCCTGTATCTGACCCAAGGCTTTTTAAATACGTCTGCCAAGTATGATATCACCACCAGCTCGGATCACCGGGCGGAAATTCAGGTAACAATTGAAGAGGGCATTCAGACGCGGGTCGACGCCGTTCGAATCAACGGACTTTCGGTTATTTCAACGGAGGCCGCCCTGGCCACACTGAAGCTTCAGACGCACCAACCCTTTCGGCCCTATATGGTGGAGAGTGATCGGAACACCCTGTCCGAAATAATTTCAAAAACCGGACGTCCGCACGTGTCGATAACCGATTCACTGCATTACAGCCCGGGCAGGGATCGGGTGGAGATTGTATATCAGGTGAATGAAGGACCTGCGGTTCAAACCGGCCAGGTGGTGTTTGTGGGAAATTTCCGGACCCGACAGGCTCAAATCGAGGATATCATGACAATAAAACCGGGTGAACCGTTTTCACTGACACAGGTTTTGGAAGATCTGGGCCGGCTGAGAGATATGGAGATTTTTGATACGGTTCAGGTTCAGACCATTGGTTTATCCGAAAAGGCGCCTGTCGTGGACATTCTGGTATCGGTTGAAGAAAAAAAGCCTTACCGGATCGAGGCAGGCGCGGGTTACGAAACTGAAAAAGGAACGTTTCTTCACAGCCGGGCCCAGGACATCAATTTCATGGGCCGGGATATAGCGGCGAAGATAGACGGTGAGGCCAGTGAAATCGGTTATGAATTTTCAGCGACCCTCACCGACCCGCGGATTTTCAATTCCCTGTTCTCAGCCAGCGCCGGATTCTATGCAGAAGAAATTGCCGAATTCAATCAGACATATGGAACCCGGTCTTTGGGCACAACACTGTCTTTCAACCGGAAATGGAAACCCCGTATTGAAACCGGTTTGATTTTACAGATTGAAAACCGGTCGGTATACAGCACGGAGGATGATGCCCTGGTATTTGTTACAGATGAATTCGGTAACATCCTCGAGGTTACGGATCGAAGTTTTGCATCATTGGCCCACTATATCCAGTATGATTCACGGGATTCGCTGATACGGCCGAAAAAGGGGATTTATGCCAATCTGTCCATAGAGCCGACCAAAGGATTTGACACGGATCTGGATGATTTCATCCGCGTTAAAGGGGACCTTCGGGGACTGGTTTCTCCGCTGCCCCGACTGACACTGGCTGCGATGATCAAGGCCGGTTATCTGAATCCCCTGAATGAAAGCGGCATGGTATCGACGGATCAACTGCTGTATCTGGGCGGGGCATCGACCGTCAGGGGGTTTGAAGAAAATCTGTTGCGACGGAATGAACTGGGGAATCCGGTGGGGGGACGATCGAGTCTGTGCGGCAGTCTGGAAGGCCGCATCGATCTGGTCGGAAACCTGGAGCTGACCCTTTTTGTGGATGCAGGCAGGCTGAGTGATCTTCAGACAGCGGGCGTATCGGATGATGTCCGGTTTTCCGCCGGACTCGGGCTTCGGTATATCACGCCGATCGGACCCATGGGACTCGTTTATGGCTACAAACTGAATCGGGAACCGGGTGAGAGTGCGGGCCGGATTCATATTGCCATCGGGTATACATTCTGATTATTCCATATAGCATCTCCTTACCGATTTGATCCCTGATCCCGGATATCCCCTGCATGCTCCGGAACCCACCTTAACCCGCCCTTGAATCCATATGCCCTGTAGATATAATAGCTTTTGACATAATCCGGTGAGGACTGCTCCATGACCGCCTGGCGGAACACCCGGATTTCCTCTGGCGGGTCCACCCGCTCAAAAATCTGGTTCAATCGGGTCTGGTGGCTGATCGGATCGTAGGTCACGCCAACGGCATCCCATCCGATCAGATCATCATCCTTCAACCAGTAATCATAGACATTGGGGCGTTCCCACCGGTTGATGGATACTGTGGCCGGCTGGCCCGGAACATAAAACGCCAGCTCGCTGGCCATCTGATAGCTGAGGCCGAAAATAAAGGTTCTGCTCATATCCGGCATGGTTTTGACAATCTCGCCCGTTTTTTGGCCCAGCTTGTCCCACCCCAGTGTCTCGGATGCGGTTCGATCCAGGCTGACCGGAATGGGCAGGATGGGCCAAACCGTCTGCGTCAACACCACCGCAGAAAACAGAAAGGCGGTAGCTATGGTCCACGGCCACAGTTTTTTTCCCATTCCAACCGGTTGATAGTCCCAGTCCGGCCGCCTGCGGTCTCCATAAAAGGCAACGACCAGCAGACAGGCGGTCAGATATCCGGCGCCAGGCCAGTTGCCATATACCCGGGCATGGAGGCTGAGCAGGGTAAAGCCGGCGATCATGGGAAAAGAGGTAAAAAACAGGTATCGCAAGATCCAGTTATGATCCCGGTACGACCGGCAGGCAACCCGGATCCATGCCGCAACAACCATAAAAAACATCAGCGGGGAAAGAAGTGCGACCTGGGAACCGAAAAAATCTCCGATGAATCTCAGTTGAAAGAACGTCTGTTCATTGACGCCACCGATAAATGCCACATGGCGCACGGAATTCCAGTTATGGGCGGCATTCCAGTAAATGACCGGCGAAAACATTAAAAAGCCCAGCAGGACACCGATATAGGCCCGTATTTCCATCAGCCTGGGCCGGTGCAACGGGGTCATCAGGCCATATAAAAACACGCTGCCTGCAAAAATGATCATGGTATATTTGCTGAGCATGCCAAACCCGAACCACATCCCGGCCAGCAGCCACTGTTTCCACTGGCCATTCTCATACGCCCGAGCCGTATGATATGCCGCGCCGGCCCATGCGGCAGCCTGAAGTCCGTCCGGTGTTGCCAGAAGGCTGCCCACATTGAAAAGCAGAGTGGACTGGACGGCCAGGCTTGTCATGAAAGCAGCCCTGGAATCAAGCCATCGGCTGGCCATCATGACCAGATATCCCGATATCACGGCGCCACTCAGTACAGATGGCAGTCTGACCGCCCATTCGCTGGATCCAAACAGTTCGGTCGAGATTCGAATGGCCCAGCCGATCAAGGGAGCCTGATCATGGTATCCCCAGGCCAGATAACGCCCCCATTGCCAGTAATTGGTTTCATCCGGAACCAGCAGAAACATATTGGAATAAACGGCCCGGACAAGGGTGAAACCGGCAATGATCACCCAGGCACCGGCTATCCAGGGCGGTTGTTTTTTTGGGGATCGATCTTCTCTCGTGTCATCATTCAGACACAGATAAGGCCCTTTCTGGATGATCCTGACCTCTGCCATATCGGTCATTCCTATCGGGTGAGCCATGTCGTGCCGGATGGTCCGACGGCATTGGCCTGAAGTACCACATCTCCGGATTTAGCCCAGGCAAAATGAGGCTGGTTGGCCGGTTCGGTAAAAAAGCTTCCGGGTGGAAGCGCCTTCATATTCTTTTCATCAAAATCGGTTCCATATCCATAATGAAGGGTTCCGGAAAGCACGACAACCACCCGGTTGTCGGGGTGAAAATGAGGGGTCAGTCGGGTTCCGGCAGGAATTTTCACCCGAATGGAATACAATCCTTCTTTTTCCGGATTTCCAGCCTGGATAAGGGTTTGAACATCTGACGGAACACGATTGGGCCATACGATCTCATCCGAAGTCATCATTTTGGGTTCAAGTTTTGTGTCATCGGCAAAACCGGTTGACCATGCCACGAAACACAGCCCAATCATGTAAATCATCATGCGATATCGATTCATGCGAGTTGCTCCTGAGAAAGCGGTATCATGTGTTTTTCTGAATCCTGACTACTGAATTCTGCTTTTGAACTTTCACGGTAACAAGAGACATCAGAATCTGTCAATGAAATTGAAATACCCATTGATGAAAATCGGGACTGTGGCATATAATCATTGAAAATACAGGATTCAGTAGTCAGGAGTCAGGATTCAGTAGAAAAACATCAAAGGTACTTCAGCACGATGGCATCAAAATTTCCAAAAACCGTAATTCTGAATGAGGTTGGCCCCCGGGATGGATTTCAGTTCGAATCCCGAATCATTCCCCTGGAAATGAAATTTGAGGTCATTTCCCGACTGATCCAGGCCGGGCTGAAAGAGATTCAGGTGGCATCGTTTGTGAATCCGGAAAAAGTGCCCCAGATGGCCGACCCGGAAAAACTTCTGGCCATGCTGCCAACAGATTCGGGTGTTGTTTTCTCCGGGTTGACCCTGAATCTTAGAGGTGTAGAACGGGCCTGTCAGTCCGGATTGAAGCATATTGAAATTTCGGTTTCAGCCAGCGACAGCCATAGCCGTCAAAACATGGGAAAATCTGTCAAAAGCGCCATGAAATCAGCCAGGGAAATGATTCAGATGGCGCTTTTCCACCAAATGACCATCCGGGGCAGCATTCAATGTGCTTTTGGCTGCGGAGAAGAGCCGGACATTCCGGTCGAGCAGATTGCGTCAATGGCATCGGATTTTCTATCCTGGGGGGTGCATGGCATTTGTCTGTCGGATACCTCCGGAATGGCCGGCCCGATTGCCATCATGGAGAGGCTGGATGAGACAGTTCCACTGGCGGAAAAGGCACCGGTCTCGCTGCATCTTCACGACACATGGGGGTTGGGGTTGGTCAATGTGCTGACCGCCCTGCCCTTTGGTGTGGACCGGTTCGATGTGTCATTTGGCGGAATGGGAGGATGCCCGTTTTTAAAAAATGCCTCCGGAAACATCGCCACCGAGGACACAATCGGATTGATGGATGCCCTGAATATACCTACCGGTGTGGATATGAGAATCGTCGCACAATGCTCTCACCTGATGGAAAAATTTCTGGGAAAAAAGCTGCCGGGAAAGCGGTATGCGCTTCTGGCCGACGATGAACATCCATGCGGTTTTCCGTTAACCAATCAATATACGGGAGGAAACAAATGACATTTGCATCACAGCAGGCACTGACAGGTTTACGGGATCTGACAACGCTGAAATGGTATGTGATTCCCTTATTGGCCATTGTGTTTTACATCTACACCGCCGAGATGAAAAAGGCGCGTCAGACCGGTAACTGGGACGCCGTTTTTGCCGGCCTGACCATTTTCGGCATGGATTTTATCAATGAAACCTGGAATGGCTGGGTCTTTTATCTGACGGAACGATCCGCCTTCTGGACAACACCGGGAGAAACAGCCCTGAGGACCATGGTGGGCTGGAACATTGAAATCATGTTCATGTTTGCCATATCCGGTATCATATTTTACAATACCCTTTCGGAAAACCGGAACGAAACCATTCTTGGCCTGCCCAATCAATGGTTCTGGGCCATCGGATATACGGCATTTTGTGTTTTTGTGGAGTGCCTGCTGAATATCGGCGGTCTTCTGATATGGGAATATCCGTGGTGGAATCTTTCTCCGCTGGGTATCTGGCCGATTTTTTTCTTCGGTTACTTCCACTTTTACGTGGCTGCCATTCTGGTTATCAACCTCCAGCACATCCGCAGCAAGATTATTGCTGTCGCAAGCCTGTATGGGATCGCGATTATCGCAAATGTGATCTGTCTGGGGTTTCTTGGATGGATTTATTAGTTACCCGGTGTGAAAGGTGACAAACTGATGCCGGTGAGATGGCCGATTCCCCGGGAACGATACCGCTTCTGGGTGGATGCGATACTGATGGTGCTGATCCTGGGATTTATCCTGTGTTTTTTCGATCTGCATCACCTCTTTTCCAAAACCATCTCCGCAGGCGGAGACACCGCATCCCATTACTATACCGCGCAGTATCTCCGGGACTATCTGCTGCCAAAATTTAAAATATCGGGCTGGTGTCCGGGAAATCTGGCCGGTTTCCCCATGCTTCAGAACTATTTCCCGCTCCCGTTTGTTCTGATGGTGCTGGGCTCCTGGATCATTCCGCTTCAGATATCCTTCAAGATTGTATCCGTTCTGGGCATTTTTTTGCTGCCTGTCTGCACCTATGGCATGTTCCGCACCATGAAACAGCCGTTTCCGATTCCCATTGTGGGCGCGGGGTTAAGCCTTTTGTTTCTGTTTAACCAGGGAAACAGCATGTGGGGCGGAAACATACCCAGCACCCTGGCCGGTGAGTTCTGCTACAGCATCGGCTTTTCACTGACCGTTCTGTGGCTGGGGCTTCTTTACAGGACCATTCAGGAAAACCGGCCGGTCACGGCCTGCACGGTACTTCTGGCCGTCATCGGCTTTTGTCATGGCTACACCCTTCTGTGCGCCGGATTTTTTTCCCTGTTTTTCCTGACCATTCCCGGTCAGTACGGCAGCCACCTCAAAAAGCTGATTCTGATTCATGGAAGCGCCATTCTGATCATGGCATTCTGGTTGCTGCCGCTTCTGGCCAATCTGCCCCATACCACCAAATTCAACATGGTCTGGCTGTTTTACACCAGTCATCAGATGGCCAAAGAAGTTTTTCCGGTCATTTTCTGGCCGGCCATTGCCATGACTATCGGTTATTCGCTGAGGTTCATGATTCAAAAACGACAGAACCCCGGGATTTTGTTTCAAACACCATTTCCTTTTATCTGGTTCATGATTCTGATCAGCCTGGGGTTATATTTTTTGGGTTACCGGATCGGGGTCGTGGATATCCGGTTTCTGCCGTTCATGCAGTTTTTTCTGGTTGTTTCCGGCGCCATGCTGATCCACATCGCCCGGCTACCGCAGGTGGTTCAAATTCTCTGTTCGGGGATTCTGGTGATACTGACCCTGTTATGGGTGGACAGCCGGGAAAGCTATATTCAACACTGGATTCGCTTCAATACCAGCGGTTTTGAACAGAAACCGCTCTGGCCGGTTTTTTCCGCAGTCAACAGATCCTTGGCCGGTTCCTTCCAGGACCCCCGTGTGGTGTATGAGCACAGCATGATTCACGACCGCGCCGGTACGACCCGGGCGTTTGAATCCCTGCCTCTTTTTTCCGGTCGCGCAACGCTTGAAGGGGTTTATATTCAGGCCAGTCTCAGTGATCCCTTTATTTTTTATGTTCAGTCGGAACTCAGTCACTCGCCCTCAACCCCCATTCCGGATTATTCCTATTCCCGGTATGATTTAACGCGGGGTATCGAACACCTGAGGCTGTTCAATGTCCGGGATTATGTGGTAGTCGAGGAAAAAACCCGTGAGCGGGTCAAAGCCGATCCGAATTTTGAAACCATTTTTGAATCCATGCCATACACCGTATTCCGGCTGAAGCAGGGAGATTTCCGGTATGTGGAGCCGGTCCGGTTCCGGCCGGTGGTGATGAAGACAGACAACTGGAAAGCCGTGTCCTATCGCTGGTTCCGGTTGGCTGATCTGTCCGTTCCCCTGGTTTTCAAGGATGATCTGGATGAAATTGACCGGCCCTGGTTCATTGATTCACCCGATTCCGATATATTGAACCTCCCCCATGAATCCATTCCCGGTGTCGCTCCCGTAAAGGAAACGGTTCGGGAAGAAGAAATCATCATCGAAGGCGCCACGATCGGTCAGCCGCTTCTGGTTAAAATGTCCTATCACCCCAACTGGAAAGTGGCGGGCGCAGATCGCATTTATCTGGCCTCGCCCGCGTTCATGCTGGTGATTCCCCATTCGGCGACGGTCAGGCTGAGGTATTCGGGATCATGGCCGGAAACTGCCGGGTTGATTCTGAGCGTACTCATTGTCATTCTATCCATTCTGTTTCATATTCAGCCATTCCATTGCCTGAGAAACGGCGTTGAACGGATATATGATTCATTGGGTGTCCGTTTGTCGCTGGTTGCTTTGACCGTCATTCTGGTTTTTACCGGATATCACCTGATGACAGGTTTTTCGGATTCACCGCAGGTTTTGTTTCAAAAAGGTTTAGTTGACTATCGTCGCAAAGATTATAACGCAGCAAGAAACCGGTTCTGGGCCATCATGAGTCAATATCCCCAGACCCTGCCATCGGATCAGGCCGGTTTTCATTACGGGCTGTGCTTTTATCTGGAAAAAGACTGGCAGAACACCATCCAGGCCATGAACATGCTGATTACGGATTATCCGGATTCACCCAAAGTGTCCGAGGCCCTGTATCACATTGGAATCTGCCACCGCCATATGGGACAGCGGAATGTGGCCGAAACGATTTTTCAAAAAATTGTCCGTGAGTTTCCGAGAGATATCTGGGCCCAATATTCACAGGACAGGCTCCGGGAGATGTCCCCCTCATGACACTCAGCCCCGGCATATCGCTTTTCATTCCGGTTTTCAATGAAGCGGCATTGATCCAACCGCATACCAGACGGTTGATCGATTATATGGAAACGCTCAATATACCCTATGAAATCATTCTGGGAAGCAATGGTTCGACCGATTCAACGGTTTCTCTGGCAACCCGTCTGTCTGCAGCCAATTCCCATATTCACCTGTTTCATCTACCGCACAGGGGCGTGGGTGCGGCGTTTCGGGAAGGAATCAGACTGGCCCGTCACGAGCGGATTGTGACCGTGGACATGGATCTGTCGATCCGTCTGGATTTTATCCCCTTAGCCTATGACCTGCTGGAATCCCATGATATGGTCGTGGGATCCAAAATAACCGGAACACAGCAGCGAAAATGGATTCGAACTGTTGCCAGCCATGCCTTCATATGGCTTGCCCGGCTGCTTTTGAAAATCGATTTTCACGATTACAGCATTGCGGCAAAAGGTTACCGGCGGGATCTGGCGTTAATCTACGGCGCCTGCATCGATGACAAGACATTTTATGTCACCCAAATCATTTATTACGCCAGCCGGGACAGGTGTCGAATTGTTGAGGTGCCTGTGGAATGCATTGATCTGAGGGGCAGCCGGTTCAATCTGGTTCATGAAGGGATTTACAAATTCGGTCATCTGTTCTGGCTGTGGATGAAAAGGGATAGGCTGAAGACTGAGGCCTGAGGGGGGAAGGCTGAAGGAGGAAGATGGGCGGATGGCTTTTTGTTACCTGACCCCTGCCCCCTTCATCCTGCCCCCTGACAACTATTCGACTTTGGAAAAGGCTTTTGCTTTGGCCTTGCAAACCGGACAGGTATCCGGCGGCTCGTTTTCACAGGTATATCCGCATACCGAACAGACATAGTAATCAGCCACTTCCGGATGATCAATCGTATCCAGCGCCTTCTGATACAGGGCGGCATGCACTTTTTCCACTTCGTTGGCATAGGTGAAACTGCGCTCTGCGTTCTTGTCTCCCTCTGCAATGGCGGTTTTAATCATTTCGGGATACATGGCCTTGAATTCATGGGTTTCACCGGCAACTGCGGTTTTCAGGTTTTCAGCCGTACTTCCCACAGCGCCCAAGGTTCTCAAATGGGCATGGGCATGAACGGTTTCCGCTTCGGCAGCGGCACGAAACAGCTTGGCGATCTGCGCATGGCCTTCCCGTTCCGCCTTCTGTGCAAACGCCAGATATTTGCGGTTTGCCTGCGACTCTCCTGCGAACGCATCCCAAAGATTCTGCTCTGTTTTACTCATAAAATCTCCTTTCTGATGATGTTTTGACTATTGGGTATGGATTGACTGGTTACGTTTGTTACCACGATATTCATAATTCATTACAATAATCAGAAGATTCAATTCAGTCAATGCAGAGTTTTCTCATCCACATCCATGATTTCCGTTGGGCTTCATTTTTGCCGGAATTAATTTGATCATTGATATCTCCTGAATTATATATGAATCCATTTCAATTTGATACCGCTTCACAGGTTTCGGACAATTCATCTGCACAGGAGATTCAGGAGACTGGTATGGTATTGAACCAGTATTATGAAGAAATAAAGATCATGTTCCCGGACGAGGTAAAGGTCTTCATCCGGGACCATCAGGAAGGCGATTACACCCTGCTGGATGTCCGCCAACCCGGGGAATACGAAGAGACCCGCCTCCCCGGAGCCAAATTGGTGCCACTGCCCCAACTGGCTGATTCATATGAAACCCTGGACGCATCCAGGCCCATCATTGTCTACTGCCAGGTGGGTGGCCGCAGCCGCATGGCAACCCAGTTGCTTATGGGGTTGGGATTCAGGGATGTGTTTCATATGATGGGCGGCATTCAGGCATGGGAGGAACAGACCGCTTCCGGCCCCAGAGAGTTTTATCTGAATTTCATCCGGGGGGACGAATCACCGGATAAAATTATCCGGATGGCCTATCACATGGAGGAAGGTCTCAGAAAATTCCATGAAGCCATTCATGCCAGAACCACCGATGCGTCACTGGCAGCCCTTCTGATTGGCCTTGTAAAAGCCGAAGAGAGTCATAAGAAGATGCTGGTGGCGTTGTATGAATCGCTTGAGCACGATGCCGCACCTGATGGGGTAAGCCGGATCACCGATCTACCCGCCAAACTGGAAGCAGGCCTGATGGAGGGTGGCATTGATTTTGATGAATTCATGAAACAGAACGAGCCGTTTCTGAACGATGTTTCGGGATATCTTGATTTGGCCATGATGATTGAGACCCAGGCACTTGACCTGTACCTGCGCATGGCTGATGAAAGTACGAATGAACGGGCAAAACAGGTTCTCTTTCGTATTGGCAATGAGGAGAAGGCGCATTTGGCCATGCTGGGTCGATACCTGGATGGCATCGGAGAGCTGGCAGGCAATGGCAGTCCGTTAACCGATTCTTCCGGGGGTATTTAATTGATTTTTTTAACCTATCTTGGCGTTGGCGCAGTTGCCGGAATTCTGGCCGGTCTGCTGGGTATTGGCGGCGGCCTGGTTATTGTTCCCATGCTGGTGTTTTGCATGACCGGGCAGAATGTGCCGGATGAATATATCATGCATTTTGCGCTTGGCACGTCCATGGCCAGCATCATGTTTACGTCGGTTTCCAGTTTCTGGGCGCATCACCAGCGCGGTGCGGTCCACTGGGATGTGGTCAAACGGATTGTTATCGGCATTTTTCTGGGCACATTTCTGGGAACCTGTGTTGCCGCCCGGTTGTCAAACAATTTTCTGAAAGGCTTTTTTATTCTGTTTCTGTATTATGTCGCCATTCAGATGCTGATCGATAAAAAACCCAAACCCTCCAGAGCACTTCCCGGGACATGGGGCATGTTCGGGGTCGGCAACATCATTGGTGCGGTCTCCAGCCTGGTGGGAATTGGTGGCGGCACCCTGTCTGTGCCGTTCATGGTCTGGTGCAACATTCCGGTTCATCACGCCATCGGAACATCCGCCGCCATTGGTTTTCCGATCGCGATTGCCGGTACAATCGGATATATTATCAACGGGTTGAATGTGCCTGGTCTGCCTGCAGGGTCACTGGGATATATCAGCCTGTCAGCGCTTGCGGGCATAGTGGCCGCCAGTATTTTTACGGCGCCTCTCGGTGTTCGTCTGGCTCACTGGCTGCCTGTTCCCCGCCTCAAACGGATTTTTGCAGGTCTGCTGCTGATTGTTGCGACACGGATGCTTTATGGTCTGATCTGAAAACCTGAGGACGCCGGAAGAAAGGCTTTTTCTCACGACTCACAACTCAAATCGAAATTCTTCACAGATGGCACCCCATGCTTTCCAAAACCCGAATCAGTGACCAGGAAATGAGCCGGGTATTTTCACAGGCATTGAAATGCGATGGCCTGATTGAAAATGCGGATACGGCTGTCCTGTTTTTCGATCTCGATCATTTGTTTGAACGGATTCATCATCTGAACGTGGTGTTTCCGACAGGCACCCTGCATACGGTCGCCGTAAAGGCCAATCCGCTGACTGCTGTTCTGAAAAAGATCCATCAACTGGGGGCCGGGCCGGAGGCCGCTTCGATACCCGAGCTTATCGTCCGGACGAATGGCACCATGAATTGACGGTGGTGGATGAAACCGGTTCGATCAAGACCGGACAGGATTCATTGCCTTATGTGATTGCAGGCCCCCTGTGTTTTGCCGGAGATGTTCTGTCCACCCATGCTGTATTGCCGAAGGTGACCGAGAATGATTATATTCTGATTCATGATGTGGGGGCTTACACGTTCAGCATGTGGTCCCGGTATAACAGCCGTCAACTTCCGAAGATGATCGGTTACGAAAATCAGGGAAACCGCTTTGAAATCCTGAAAGACCGCGAAACCATCGAACAGGTCTGGAATTTCTGGAGCTGAACGCAACCTGTCAACCCAAAAGGGAGACCTGAACATGATCGTATTCGATGGAACCTATCGCTGCAGAATTCCACACAGCCATGCCCGCCGGTCCTTTCGAAAGAACTGGGGAATGTCCTGTGATCTCAAGGTAATTGATCTGGATTTGTCTCAACCGGATGTCCGGCACCTCAAACGCTATGTGGTGGTGGCCTGCGAGACAACCACGACTCCCATGAAAACCAGCGCTGCCGAAACATTGGGCAGACGAATATTCCGGGATTTCAGCCTGACCCGCCAGAATGTGTTGTGGATGGAATTTCGGGGGACCGATAACGATCTGGATGTGGCCGTATTTACACCGGTACAGGAGGGGCTGGAAACCCAATACCGGATAGCCTGGCGACCCGCCCTTGCCAATGAGCGAAAACTGGCGGAATCGTATCTGGTCCGCTCACAGCCTGCGAAATAATTCCACTTCCCGAATCTTGTCCGATGGAAGAAAGGGACATCAAATCGCAGGCTGCAAGAGTGCGCCGAATGCCCGTGGAGGGAATCAGTATCCATCCTCTCTGTAGTTACAGTTCCCGTCCTCGTCTTGGGGCTTGATCTCCGTATCCCGGTTGATCTGGGCATACGGATCCGGATTGCCATCCACATCATGGTATTTCGGCGGGTTCATCGTGTCCGAAGGCATCCGAACCACCGGGGAGAACCCGAAATCCGAGACATCCGCTCTCAACTGGACGATCTGCTCCCGGGTTACCCGCAGCACCATCAGATCGAAAGACCAGGTGAGTTGCGGACCAATCTGCTGGATATCCGGGCAATGTGCCTGAACGCTGTTGAGGGCACATGCCACCGTGTCATTGGCCACCGGAAAATGGGTGGCCACCGTGAGCCGCGGGCGGGGATTGATCTGGCTGAGGAGGTACCCGAAAGCGCCCTGGGGCGTGTGGGAACTGTTCTGAATATTCTTCAGACCTTCCACCGTCTCAAGAAAGGTGGGATAAATCAGATCATCCGGCAGAGGGGGCCGGGTGAGGCCCATGTTCTTGAAGGCCCATACTTCCGCCGGAATCACCATCTCGTGGATGAACACATCCACGCCCTTTCCGCCGTTGATGGCCTGATCCCTGGAGCGGATTTCGGGCTTGGTGTCGCTCGTATAGATCATGGTCAGGCCATTCCACTCCAGCTTGTAACCGATGGAGCCTTGCCGGCAATGGATCACCGGAAAATGGGTGATCCGGACTCCGGTTTCCTTGTTGTCGTAGGCCACGTTGTCCCCGTCTTCCGCGCCGTAATTCTGCCATTTCAGCTCGATGGGAACCATGGCATAGGCATCGTTCGGCGGATCGTCCCCGACCGGAACCGGTTCGACGGGAAGGCCCCAGCTTTCCCTTGTGGGCGGGGTATAGTCGGGATAGCTGGTGCTCTGAAAACTGAAGCTCTCCGAATGCCACCGCATGGCTTTCCGCAGATTTTCACAAAAGGCTTTGGTGCCATCGTCGTAATACTGGCCCGATCCTTTCGGGCTATCGACATTCGAAGGTCCGGGACCCCAGACATACAGGGGAGACTTGCGGTCTGCCGAAGGTCCAAAGCAGTAAATGTGCGTCAGGTCGCTCATGTGGTCACCATGCAAATGGGCAATGAAGACCTTGTCCATCCGGCCGAATCCGATTCCCATGGCTCCGTAATTGGCACACACACCGGAACCGCAGTCGAAGACGAACTGGTCCGGCTTTCCCATGGCGTTCCCCACCTCGACAAAGACGCTCATCATCTGCTGGGCCCGGCGCACCGGCGGGATGCAGGATCCCATGAACGTGATCCGCATTTCATTGGGCAAAAGCGGCGTGTTCGGATCGTTCGGATCCAGCGGATTATAGGACGGCAGGCGGTCATAATAGGTATACCGCTCCGTTGCCAGGGGAATGGTTCTCCAGTTGCAGGCATCCACCGGGGGACAGTCTTCCGCTGCAAGAATGTCCCCAGGTCCCGGGCCGATCAGGGTGCTTCCGATGGCCATTCCGCCCAGGGCCAGCCCGGAAAGTTTGAGTGCGTCTCGCCGGGTGATTCCGTTGGACGGATTGTTTTCGGCAGGTTTCATGGTTTCCTCCTTTGATTGATTGGTTGATTGATTGGAACCGCAAAAGCCTTTTTCGATTCCGGATACCAGATCCGCGATGGTCAGCAGATAGGGACTGTATTCATCGTGCCAAACCATGTTTCTCTCCAGGAAGATGAATCCGCGCACGGGTAACAACAAGCAGGTATCGGATCGCTTGTTTTTATATGTCCGAACGGCTAAATGCAAGAAGGAACCCGATATCGCCCGTCATGGCACGCAATCTCCGGTTCAATCCGGTTCTCGATGGAATGGGAACCCTGAATTCATTTGATCATTGATATTCTCTCGGATAATATCCGTCCCGTCCCCGATAAACCCAATAAACACAACCCATATTTCACCACTGAAGGAGAATACCAATATGCAAAGTCAACTGTCAGCCGCGTTAAAACTCAAGTATAAGCCGGTTGCCATCGTCTGGTCAGACCAAAAGCCAGACAACGCCATGCAGTTCACGGAAGGCAAATGGGGATGCATCATGTGGCTGGCCGCCAGCGCAGCCAGAGGGAAAGCAGCCGTTTGTGACCGGAAAACCTTTGGCTGTTTCGGGGGAGGCGTGGGTATGGGATTCGGGTTGCAGTACAAAAACTTTCCGGGAGGAGAAGCCTGTTTCTGTCATTTTCTGTCATCCGGAAACGATCAGTGGGAAACCGGCCGTCAGGCAGCGGAGCAGGTCAAGCCCTTCATGACCCGGGAATCACACGACAATTTTGTTCATGGCGAACGGTATTTCAAAAACCCGGAACTGGTTCAAAAATTCATTGACTCCCTGCCCATGACCGATATTCCATCTGAAAACGTTGTGTTCAAACCGCTTTCTGACGCGGATTCATCCCGGGATGCCATTCAGACCGTTGTCTTTTTTGCCAATCCGGATCAGTTGTCCGCCCTGGTGATACTGGCCAATTATGGCCGGGGGGACAACATGAATGTCATCATTCCCTATGCCGCGGGCTGTCAGACCATCGGCATCTATCCCTACCAGGAGGCCCAATCCTCAAAACCCCGGGGCGTGGTCGGGTTGACGGACATATCGGCCAGGCTCTATGTTCAAAAACAGCTTGGCCCCAATCTGTTCACCTTTGCCATGCCGTTTGCCCTGTTTCAGGAGATGGATGCCCATGTGGACGGCTCGTTTTTGCAGCGGCACACCTGGAACGCCCTGACCGCGGACTGAGCCCGGATTGCGGTTCATCATGGGATTTTTTTCACTAACTGATTGGCAGCGGTCAGCAGCGGGTCCCAGACCGGCCCGAACGGTGGGGCATAGGCCAGATCCATCTGTGTGAAATCCGCCACGGTCATGTGCGTGTGAAGCGCTACGGCAGGGGCATTGATGCGATGGCTGACACCTTCGCGCCCAACCATCTGAACACCCAGAAGCCTTCCGCTTACCGGGTCCCCGATCATATGAACCCAAATGGCGGATGATCCGGGATGCGCATGGGCTCTGGACCGGCCTTCGATAACCACATCGACCGGAGAAAAACCGGCATCGATTGCTTCCCGCAGGCTCAAGCCGGTTCGGGCCACTTCCAGATCGAATACCCTGAACACGGCGGTACCGACGATACCCGGCAATGAAGCAGGCTTTCCGCAGACGTTGTCGGCCGCGGCCCAGCCAGCCCGGTTTGCACGCAACGCCAGGGGTATCCAGGTTTTTTTTCCGGTGACGACATGAAACGCATCGGCGCAGTCGCCTGCGGCATAGATGTGGGGATCGGAAGTCCGCAGGTATCTGTCTGTTGAAATGGCCCGGCCGATACCGGTTTCAAGTCCGGCCGTGGCAGCCATCTCGCTGTTGGGCTGAATTCCGGTGGCAACCAGAATCATGCCGGCTGACAGGTCGATGCCGTCGCAGCATACGACCAGCCCATCTTTCGCCTGTTCGATGCGGTGAATTGCAACACCTTGATATAATGACACCTTTCTGGCTTCCAACTCCTGCTGAACAATTGCGGACAGTTTCTCGTTCATCCAGGGCAGCAGGCCGGATCTGGGTTTTATCATACTGACCTGGATATTCAGACTGCACAGGGCTTCACACATTTCCATCGCAATATAGCCCATCCCGATGATCACGGCTTTTGATACATTTTCTTTCTGAATAAAGGATTTGATCTGTCTTCCGTCCTCCAGATGTTTCAACACCATCACCCCCGGCAGATTAATGCCGGGTATGTCGGGCAAGATCGGACGTGCGCCGGTTGCGATCAACAGCGAATCATAGCCGATGGCAAATGGTTTACCGGATTCGGTCATACCGGTAACGGTTTTGCCACTTCGGTCAATCTGCTCCGCGGCATGACCCATCATCATGTCAATGCCCTGTTTTTGAAAGGCATCGGCCTGACGCACAATCAGTTCCTCCATCGACCGGGCCGAATCGGCAATGTTATAGGGCATGCCGCAGGCGCTGAATGACACATCCCGTGTCTTTTCGATAACCGTGACCCGCATGTCGGGCCGGGTTCGCTTTGCTCTGGATGCGCCACTCATCCCGGCGGCGTCACCGCCAATGATCACAAAATTCATAAGGCTCTCCTTTTCAGCTTGATCCGGCAGGGTATTCCCTTCAGGTCAGGCGTCCCAAACGCCTTTCCGAGTCGCTTCGTTTCTGTCAGCATGTTGTAATTGGACCGACACCAGGATTCATCATCTTTTAAATTTTCTTCCGGAAACCACCATCCATAAGCGGCCAGAACCGTATCTGGCCGGATTTGATCGGTTAAATGGGCTGTCTGCACCATATGCCCCTGTTTTGTCTCCACCTGCACCACATCTCCGTCATGAATATCTGCTGCACACGCCGCATCCGGATGAATCCGGCACACGGGGGTTGGCTCTTCTTCCCGAAGGCCTTTCATCCAACGATAGGATGAATGCAGATAGCAGGGGCTTTTGGCGCTGGTCAGCAGCAGCGGATAATCCGGATCAAACGCCTGTGGAACAAATTCGGGAAGTGTGGAAAGGCCCCATTTTTCGGCGGATTTCAGACTCAGTTCGACTTTTCCGGATTTCGTCTTGAAGCCCGATGCTTCATATTTGCGAAAGACTTCCGGACCTTTCAGAAAGCCTCTCCGGCAGAATTCCTCAAAGTTCATGCCTGCAGGCGACAGAACCGAATTGAGCATGGCCGTTTCATCATCAAACCAGTATTCGGGATTGCTGAGCCGTTTTCCCAGGCTGTTCAGGATGCGAATGTCCGGCCAACAGCCTTCGGGAGGTTCCACAATTTTTTTTCGGGCCAGAATGATGCCATGCCCCAGACCGTAATGGCCGATATCATTTATTTCAAACTGGGTCGCCGCCGGTAGCACAACATCGGCAAGATTGGCTGTCGGGGTCATGAACACATCCGATACGACCAGAAAGTCCAGATGGGTCAATGCCCGATGGGTCAGCCGGCTGTCTGCATATCCCGTGAGCGGATTGCAACACTGCATATAGGCGGCTTTGATGGCATATGGCTCGTTTTCCAGCACGGCCTTTCGAAAATAGGCCGCCGGTACGGTCATCAGCCTGGGAACGGTTCCAAAATGGGAATGAACCATTTCCGATATCTTATTGGGAACCCGATCGGCCCGCACAAACGGCGCCAGACCCAGAATCAGCGGATCCAGGGCGTGGACGTTTCCTCCCGGAACATCCAGATTGCCACAGATGGCCATCAGGCAGATCAGGGCGCGGGCCGTGTCCCAGGTCGTGACATGCTGCTCGATGGCGTTACCCCAGGCAAGGGCTGCCGGTCTGGCCTTGGCGTAGATCCGGGCGCTTTCCCGAATAAGTCCGGCATCCAGTCCGCAGATGTCGGAAACGGTTTCCGGTGTATACGGCCTGCATCGAGTCGCCAGTTCATCGAACCCGTTGGTCCATTTTTCCACAAATTTCTGATCAAACCGGTTTTCTTCTATAATGACATGTAAAAACGCCAGGGCCAGCGCCGCATCGGTTCCGGGTCGAATCTGAAGCCAGTGCCTGGCCTTTTGCGCCAGGCGGGTTTGTCCGGGGTCCACCACGATCAGTTCACACCCGTTTCTGATTTGATTCATCAGGAGGCTGGAGATCTCTCCTTCCTCGTTGGTGTTCAGCGGGTTGCCGCCCCACACCAGAACAAGTTCCGAAGAATGATGATGATCGACCACGGGATAAAATCCGCAGGTATGAAGACCGCTTACCTCCCGCGGCGCATGGCAGACATCCTGGACCGCGACCACGTTTGGCGAGCCAAAGGTATGGGCCAGTCGGATCAGGGCAAAATGCTCAAGACCCTTTGGCATGCCCTGACAGAAGGCAATGGATTTTGCACCATGATCATTTCGAATCCGGGACAGGGTATCAGAAATCGTATTCAGTGCATCATCCCATGAGATGGATTCCCATTTTCCGTCACCTCGTTTCCCGATTCGTCGCAACGGGGTTTTCAGACGATCGGGATGATCCAGTTTCTGATGGGCAAACCGGCCTTTGGTACAAATGTATCCCTGGTTCAGATAACCGTCCGGATCACCCTTGATCTGAACGATACGTCCGTCCTGAACTCCGACTTGAATCGCACATCCGCCATGATCCATACGGGAACAGTGTGTTTTGACCCACTCTACAGATTCGGACATCAAAATCTCCTTATGCCCCTCTTGACCTGAATATATAGCTTTTAAGATAATGATTTTGGGAAGGCAGCAGGGAGGGGATAGGCCTTTTTAGGCCATCCCCGACCGATAACGCACCCAAAATCTTTATCTTGAAAGCTATAGTTACAAAAGTAGTTCTATTTTCTGTATCATGTCTTCCCGAATCATTCAAGCTGACACGGCTCCGACCATAAAATCATTTTTTTCTTGCCGATCACTTACTATGCTGGCTATTATCTGTCGGAATGCAGGCCGAACGACTGGTCGGCAATCATCCTGGCACCCTTCTGGATTCCTGCTTTCGCAGGAATGACGGAACGGGTGCATTTTCACGGTAACAAGAGCATTCAAATGGGAATTGCAGCAGATATTGTCATCATTGTGGTGGCCGGCCTGATCGGCGGACTGATTGCCCAGAGGCTCAAACAGCCGCTGATCATCGGATATATCATTGTCGGCATTGCCATCGGCCCGTATACAGGCGGAGTAACGGTTTCCAATGTTCATCAGATCGAACTGCTGTCTGAGATTGGCGTGGCACTTCTGCTATTTGCCCTGGGATTGGAGTTCTCGTTCAGAGACCTGAAGCCGGTCTGGAATATCGCCCTGATCGGCGGCCCCATCCAGATGATTCTGACTCTGGCATATGGTGTTGCCATCGGGCAATCCTTTGGCATGGATATCAATTCTTCCATCTGGCTGGGCGCCATGATATCGTTATCCAGCACCATGGTGACCTTAAAAACCCTGATGAATCAGGGATGGATGGGAACACTGTCCAGCCGGGTGATGATCGGCATGCTGATTGTTCAGGATCTGGCAATCGTTCCCATGATGATCATTCTGCCCAAATTGAGTGATCCGGCTTCCGGACTTGCCATGCTGGGCATGGCGGTTGTGAAATCCGCCCTGTTTCTGACCGCCATGATCGTCATTGGAACAAAGATTCTCCCTAAAATCCTATCCCATATTGCTGCCTGGAATTCACGGGAGCTTTTTCTGCTGTCTGTTACAGCCATTGGTCTTGGCATTGGATATGTCACCTATCTGGTTGGACTGTCATTCTCGCTGGGTGCATTTATCGCCGGCATGGTCCTCAGCGAATCCGATTACGGTCATCAGGCGCTCAGTGACATCATTCCATTACGCGACCTGTTTGCGCTGCTGTTTTTTACATCGGTCGGAATGCTTCTTGATCCGGAATTTATCATCAATCATTGGAGCAAAATCCTGATTTTGACCGTCCTGGTTTGTATCGGAAAAGGCCTTATTTTTGCTTTTCTGACACATCGGTTCGGTTATCGCAATGTGATTCCGCTGGCGGTTGGACTGGGGCTTTTTCAGGTTGGTGAATTCTCGTTTGTTCTGGCCAAGGTTGGTCTTGAAAGCAAATCCATCGACAACACACTGTATTCGATGATTTTGGCAACAACACTTTTCAGCATGCTTCTGACCCCGCTGGTTTCAGGACTGACTCCCCGGCTATATGCGCTGAAAAAACGGTTTTACAAACACGAACTTCTGCAGACCATCAATCTTCCCGATTCAAAGTTGTCCGATCATGTGGTCATTATCGGCGGAGGCCGGGTCGGCCAGCATGTCGCCCATGTGCTGATAAACCTGGATGTTCCCCTTGTCATTATCGAGCTGAATCATCAACGCATTGAACAGTGCAAGGTTTTGAATTTTCCGGTGGTGTATGGGGACGCCGGCCAGTCGATCGTACTGGAAGCCGCATCCATCCAGCACGCCGGGCTTGTGTTGATCACCACGCCTTCCGAAATGACAGCCCGAGCCATAGTGGAGATTGTCAGGCTGTTGAATCCGTCGATTCATATTGTCGTCCGGGCCGAAAGTGCGGAACACATTCAATCCTTTTATGATATCGGGGTGTATATGGTGGTTCAGCCCGAGCTGGAGGCGGGTCTTGAAATCGCCAGGCAGGCCCTGCTCCATCTTAAAATTCCGATCGCTGTCATTCAGACATATACCGATACGGTCAGACAAAGGCTCTATGCCTCGGCCGATCATGACAATTCCGATTATCAGGTCATTCAGCAGTTGAAAACCGCCCGCGATATGCTGGAGATGACATGGGTACGCCTGCCTGAAAAAAGTATCTTCGACGGCAAATCGATTCAGGAACTGGATATTCGCAAACAAACCGGCGCATCCGTTGTTGGCGTGATACATGATGGGATATTTTATCCAAACCCCGGACCGGATTATTCTTTTTCAGGCTCGGATCTGGTGGCCGTGATCGGAACCTCCGGAAACCGGAACTCATTCAACGATCTGGCGATGTCGGTTGTGGAGGCATAGTCACTTTTTAATAACTGTATGGGTTGTGTAACCCCGGATATTCTAAACAAATGATAAATTTTGACCAACCGGACCTGATTGAACTGAAAATGGCAAAAACACTGCTGGAAAATCCGGGTCTTGCCGCAAAAATCACCAATTTCATTGGGGTCCCAATCGAAAAAGGCTTTGAACTGTTGCCCGTCAACTGGAACATGAAAGTGGGCATAGTCGCCCGGGCAGCCCTGTTCAAGGCCCTTCATGCCGCCGTTTTCACCATGAAAAACAACCCCTATCAAAACGCATCACGTTTCTGGCATCAAATCGCCGTTGCCGCATCCGGCGGGATAGGCGGATTCTTTGGATTACCCGCGCTGACGATTGAACTGCCCATTTCAACCACAATCATGTTGCGATCCATAGCAGATATTGCCAGAAGTGAAGGTGAAATCATCACGAATACCGCATCCCAGATCGCATGTATCGAGGTGTTTGCATTGGGTGGATCAAATAAAAGCGACAACGCTACAGACTCCGGGTATTTTGCGCTTCGGGCGCTTTTAGCCAGGTCAATCACGGAAGCTTCCGGTTATATCGTGCAGAAAGGGCTGTTTGAAGAGGGGGCGCCGGCGCTTGTTCGGTTGATACTTGTCATTGCAGAACGCTTTGGTATTCAGGTTTCAGAAAAAATGGCAGCCCAGGCCATTCCGGTTGTCGGCGCCGCCGGAGGGGCTATTATCAATACGCTGTTTATTGACCATTTTCAGGAAATGGCCCGGGGACATTTCATTGTACGACGACTTGAAAGAAAATATGGCAGGGAAAGCGTGGAAGCAACCTACATGACACTTTAGACAAACTCTCACACTGGAATTCACAATGGACAGGTTGATCGTCACTTCAGAAATAACCATTGCTGCAAGCGAAATTGAAGAGAAGTTTATCTGTTCATCCGGACCCGGCGGACAGAACGTCAACAAAGTTGCGACAGCCGTTCAGTTACGATTTGATATTCAACACTCTTCTTTACCGGATCGCGTCAAACACCGGTTAACCGATCTGGAAGGGGGCCGGATTACCGGTGATGGGATATTGCTGATAGACGCACGCCAATTTCGAACCCAGGAACAGAACCGTCAGGATGCGCGACAAAGGCTGATTGAACTGATCCGGAAGGCGGCTGAAATTCCCAAACAGCGGCGTCCCACAAAGGCAACCCGGGCATCCCGGCTTCGTCGAAAGGTGAATAAGATTCGCAGGGGGAATCTCAAACGATTGCGGCGAGGCAAACCCGATGACAGTGATTGATTGGGATGGTTTCATATCATATTCATACTGAAATCCCGTCAGATGGCTCATCCCATTAATAAAAACATAAATTTGGGGTATGGACTTGACTCAACCACCCCCTATATGTATAGCTTTCATGATATGGTTCTGATAATCCAAAAAATATTTGGATATCGCATGTGGGTATATTCGATAGTCGCTTTTCTACTGAATTCCGAATCCTGACTACTGAATTCTGTTTTTGGCATTTTCACGATTCGTGATGACATTTCATTGGTGTGAGGTCGAATGGCCAGGATTCTGATTGTTGACGATAACCGGATCATTCAACAGTTACTGGTGCGAACCATCGCCCGCTACGGGCATGAGTACATGGTAAGCGCCAACAGCGAAGAGGCGCGGGCCTGCCTGAACACGCAACTCTTTGAGCTGGCTCTTTGCGACGTCAATATGCCCGGAGAGTCGGGAATCGATCTGGCGCGGTTCATCGGAAGCCAATATCCGGATATGGCTGTCATCATGGTCACCGGCGTCGATGATCCGGCTCTTGCCGCAGCGGCCATCGAAGCCGGTACATACGGATATATCATCAAACCGTTCAATCCCAACGAATTGATCATCAACGTTCAGAATGCCCTTCGGCGACGCCAACTGGAAATCGAACACCAGGCATATCGCCAGACGCTTGAAGAACGGGTGAGAAAACGAACGGCCAAATTGCAAAAAGCTCTGGAAGGAATCGTCCATGCCATGAGCCTGACCGTGGAAAAAAGAGACCTCTACACGGCGGGTCATCAGCATCGGGTCGCTATCCTGGCTGCGGCCATTGCACGGGAGCTGTCCCTGCCCGTTGATCAGATCGAAGGCATTCGAATGGCCGGAATGATTCACGACCTGGGAAAGATCGCCGTGCCCGCAGAGCTGCTGAGTAAGCCGAGCCATCTGACGCAGATCGAAATAGCCCATTTCCAGATCCATCCCGGTGTCGGTCACGACATCATGGCCGATATCGAGTTTCCGTGGCCCATTGCCCAAATGATTCTTGAACATCACGAACGTATCGACGGGTCCGGTTATCCATTCGGACTTTGTGACAAAGCGATTCTGATAGAGGCCCGCATTCTGGCAGTAGCCGATGTGGTCGAAGCCATGGCCACCCATCGTCCCTATCGCCCGTCCCTTGGGGTGGAAAAGGCTCTGGCCGAAATAGCCGGTCACCGGGCTGTCCTCTATGACGCCGATGTCGTGGACGCCTGTTTGCGGCTCTTTCAGGAAAAACGCTTTTTCCTGGAACCATTGTTCGGTTTGCGCTGAAAACCGTTAGCCGCACCTGGATTCCGGGTCAAGCCCGGAATGACGGTCACACACTATCCCGGCTATCTGAATAATGACCAATATGTTACACATTGAAAGGGCTGGTGTGAGTTCTGAAATCATCATATTGCTGAGCATTGTCACCGTGGCCGTTACCGTTTTCGTCGGCGGATGGCTGCGTGTGGATGTGGTGGGGTTGCTGGTGCTGTCAGCGCTGGCTTTGACCGGGCTGGTCACGGCCCAGGAAGCGCTGGCCGGTTTCAGCAGCCCGGCGGTGGTCACGGTATGGGCCATGTTCATTCTTTCTGCCGGTCTGACGCAGACCGGGATTGCCCATCACCTGGGACAACCGCTTCAGCGCTTTGCCAAAGGCAGCGAAGCATTGCTGATGGTCGTTTTGATGGTAGGCGCCAGCCTGCTGTCGGCCCTTATCAACACCGTGACCGTGGCCGCCATTCTGCTGCCGGCCACCATGGAGGTGGCGCGTCGCAGTGGTCGTCCGCCCGGACGGCTGCTGATGCCGCTGGCACTTGGATGCCTGTTGGGCGGCCCCTTCACCGGTATCTCGACCCCGCCCAACATTCTGGTCACAGACGCCCTTCAGGCCGCCGGTCTGCGTCCATTCGGCCTGTTTGAATTCACCCCCATCACCGCAGCCATTGTTGCCGCAGGCATCCTTTTTGTGGTGCTCATCGGCCGGTATCTGCTTCCCCGCCAAACGGCCACAACAGCCGTCGATGCCCATAATGCCGTGGGTAGTTTATATCAACTGGAAACCCATATCTTTACGACGCGCATTCTTTCGGGATCATTGCTGGATGGACGTACTCTGGCCGAAAGCCGTCTGGGTTCGGCTTTGTACCTGACGGTTGTGGCCATTCAGCGTAACGGAGCGTTGATGCTCGCCCCCAGACCCGGCGACCTCCTGCAGGCAGAAGACATTCTGATCGTACACGGTCGCCCCGACCATCTGCAACGGTTTCATGGCAGCCAGCATCTTCAGGTGGCGCCACCGGAAATTGCCAACCAACTGGTATTCCAACGCCTGAGGGTGGCCGAAGGACTGGTGTCCGAAGGATCACCCTTGCTTGAAAAGACACTAGAAGAGAGTGGTCTGAGACGCCAGCACCAGGCGCATGTGCTGGCACTCCATGATCTCACCGGCATGGAAATCCGGGATCTGCGACGACGCAGACTGGCGGTGGGGGATCGTCTCTTGATCGAGGGTGAGCAGGAGGCACTGGAGACATTGGTCCGCCTGAATCTGGTGACCCAACTGCACGATGTCACACCGGATGACGCCGACACCCTCTCCGGCGGGCGCAGCCGACTTCTGCCCGTTCGGGTGCCACCGGGATCGGTCCTGGCCGATCGGAATCTGGTGGAAAGTCGCCTGGGCGATGCCTTCGGCCTGACGGTGGTGGGCATTGCACGCGAAGAGACGTTGGTGTGGATGCCATCGCCCCAGGAAACCATCCAGCCCGGCGATTTGTTGGTTCTGCAGGGATCACCGCGTGATCTGGAGATTCTTGAAGAGCTGCAGAATCTGCAAATCGAAGCGCAATCCGCCAGCCTGGTCGAAGAGCTGGAGTCCCAGCAGATCGGAGTAACCGAAGTGCTGCTGTCGCCGCGTACCACCCTGGCGGGCCGCACCCTGGCCGATCTGCTGTTCCGGGATCACTATGGACTCAGCGTGCTGGCCATTTGGCGCAAGGGCCGGGCCTATCGCACCGGCATTCAGGACATGCCCCTGCAATTCGGCGACGCCCTCCTGGTGTACGGCCATCGCCGTAACCTGCAAGCCGTGGCCCGTGACCGCAACTTCATCATTCTGGACGAGTCGGCCGCTCGGGCACCGCGTCTGGAAAAAGCGCACATCGCCACGGCCATCATGCTGGCCGTTCTGGTGAGCGCCATTCTGGGTGTCGCACCCATCGCCATCGCGGCCCTCACCGGGGCAACCCTGATGGTGCTTTTTGGATGCCTGAGCATGGAAGAGGCGTATCGCGCCATTGAATGGAAGGTGGTTTTTCTCATCGCCAGCATGCTGCCCCTGGGGGTTGCCATTGAAAAGAGCGGGGCCGCACGACTGGGCGCCGAAGCCCTGATCGCCACGATCGGCGACATGGGGCCGCGATGGGTGGTGACCGCGCTGTTTACGGTTACGGTCATCGGCACCCAGGTGATCCCCACCGCCGCACTGGTGGTGCTGATGGCACCGGTTGCCCTGAGTACCGCCGCCACCCTCGGCATTTCGCCGCATCTCCTGATGATGACCGTGGCCATTGCGGCATCGGCGAGCTTTGCCAGCCCGTTGTCTCATCCGGCCCACCTGCTGGTCATGAGCCCCGGCGGCTACCGCTTTATGGACTACGTGAAGGTCGGTGTGCCCCTGACCATCGTCACCCTGCTTGTCGCGGTGGGTCTGCTGCCAATCCTCTGGCCGCCATATTAGAATCTGCTTGACACATTGTCGGGGATGCTCTCACTATTTGAACTTACTTTCGTTGCTTGCTTTTGATATTCAGAACGCATGCCACGACAATCATGAATCGATGCATCCGGCGCCCTTCACCATGTGATATAATACCGTATCAACCGTTTCTCAGGAGGAGGCCCATTTGAAAATCATTATCGTCGGTGCGGGTGAGGTCGGATTTCATACGGCTCAGCGGCTGACTATCGAAAACAAGGAAGTGGTGGTTGTCGATAAACGACCGGAAACGTTAAAACGTTTCACCGATCTGCTGGATGTTCAGACCCTCTGTGGTTCGGGCAGCAGTCCGCGCATTCTTGAAGAAGCCGGCGTCGCGGGTGCGGATATGCTTCTGGCGGTAACCGACAGTGATGAAACAAATCTGGTCGCCTGCCTGTTTGCGGAATCACTCGGCCCGGGAATCATGAAACTGGCGCGAATCCGGGATGAAGATTATTTTCACTACAAACCCGAATTAACGCCTCGAATGCTGAACATCGACACCATCATCAATCCGGAAAATGAACTGATTAAAACCGTCATGCACTCCCTGGCAGTTCCCGGGGCTGAACACATCAGTGACTTTGCCGATGGCAACATCAAGCTGATCGGGTTTCGCATCGAAAAGGACAGTCCGGTAATCGGTATTCGGCTGTTTGAACTGCGAAAAAAAATTGGTAGCCTTCGATTTATTGTCGCAGCGATATTTCGTAGCGACCGCCTGATCATCCCGTTTGGCAACGATAAAATTAAGGCCCACGACCTGGTCTATTTTGTGTGTGAGGCAACGGAATTGAAGCCGGTTCTGAAAATATTTGGAAGCCGAAGCGAACCGGTTCATAATATCCTGATTGTCGGTGGCGGGAATATCGGTTTGAAAACCGCGCAGGAGATTGAAAAGCGATCCTATCATCTTCGAATCATCGAAGCCAACCGGGAGCGGTGTCAGTTCCTTGCAGAAAAACTGAACAGCGCCATTGTTCTTCACGGGGATGGAACAGATAAAACCCTTTTGGAGGAAGAAAATATTCGGGATATGGACATGGTCATTTCTTTGACCGGAAATGAAGAGACCAATTTTCTGACATCCCTTCTGGTAAAAAACATGGGCGCCAAAAGAACCATGACGCGAATCAATAAATTCGCCTATATGCCAATCATCAGTGATATCGGATTGGGGAATGTCATCAGTCCGAGGCTTTCAGCGATTAACAGCATTGTTCAGCATGTCAGGCGTGGAAAAATTCTGTCATCGATTTCACTCAAGGGTGAAGATGCGGAAGTTCTGGAAGCGGTTGCACTGGAAACATCCGATATTGTCGGGACCCCTCTGAAAGATCTGCATTTTCCCAAAGGCGCCATCATCCTTGCGGTGACGCATGAAAAAATCAGTTTCATTCCGGATGGCAACACGGTAATTCAGCCAAACGACCGCGTCGTGATTTTGTCCACCAGACAAAACATTCCGCGGGTCGAACGGGAATTGATGGTCAAACTGGAGTATATCTGAATGGGATGGCATTACGTCATGCGATCCGTGGGGGCAATCGCATTCTGTATCGGCCTGACCATGCTGTTTCCACTGGCTTTCTCTGTATATTATGACGATGGAAGCGCGTGGCCCCTGATTCAGTCCATGATGATCGCCTTAAGCGCGGGATTGGCTGTTTTTCTGGTTTTTCGACGGTTTAACCAGCCTTATATGAGCCATCGGAATGCGATGGCCATTGTCACGATCGGTTGGATTGCCGCCACCCTGATCGGCGCCCTCCCCTTCTTGCTATCCGGGACGTTCGTCTCATTTACCGATTGTGTATTTGAATCCATATCCGGCTTCAGCACGACCGGTTCATCTGTACTAACCGATATCGAACGTGTTCCCAAAGGAATTCTCATGTGGCGAAGCCTGACACACTGGCTTGGCGGCATGGGAATCATCGTTCTGTCTTTGGCCATTCTGCCATTTCTCGGACTGGGTGGCATGCAGCTTTACAAGGCAGAGGCGCCTGGACCATCCCCGGATAAACTGACCCCCCGGATACGGGATACGGCATCGGCTCTCTGGAAGGTATATCTTCTTTTTACATTCGTGATGATCATCTTGCTGATGTTCGGCGGCATGGATATGTTTGACTCAATCTGCCATACGTTTGGTGCGCTGGCAACCGGGGGATTTTCCACACGGAATTTATCGATTGCACATTATAACAGCGCCTATATCGATGCTGTCATTACCATTTTCATGCTTCTGGCCGGAATCAATTTTGTGCTGCACTATCAAATGCTATCCGGCAAATCCCGGTTCCTGCTGACCGATCCGGAGCTTCGGTTTTTTCTATCGGTCGTCGCCATTTTGATTCTGGTGACCACATTTGTACTGTATCCTACGACCTATCCCCGTTTAAGCCAGGCATTTCGCCATGCCGCTTTTCAGGTTTCGTCCATCATCACCACAACCGGTTATGTCACGGCGGATTTTGAAATCTGGCCGGTCCTGCCGCAGTGCATTCTGCTGTTCTGCATGTTTCTGGGGGCCTGTGCCGGGTCGACCGGAGGGGGAATGAAATGCATGCGCATCATGCTGCTGTTAAAACACAGCTATCTGGACTTGTTTCACTTGATCCATCCCCACGCCGTTACCCAACTCAAATTCGGAAAGCGGCTGGTGACCGACGATATCATCAAAGGCGTATGGGGATTTTTTATCATTTATCTCGGGCTGTTCATTCTATCATCCTTGATGCTGACAGCTCTGGGAATCGACCTGATTACCTCTTTTTCAGCCGTCGCTGCCTGTATCGGAAACATCGGCCCTGGCTTGGGGTCTGTTGGTCCGACAAACAATTTTGCGCATCTCCCGCTTATGGCCAAGTGGGTGTTGAGCTTCTGCATGCTTCTGGGCAGACTGGAAATCTATACGGTCATTATCCTGTTCGTTCCGGAATTCTGGCGGAAATAACCTTTTGTTATCCACAGATCATGATCATTTACGTGTTATTACACCTCTATGGTGTATGAATCATTGATATGACGTAACACGTCAGTCCTTTGGAAGGTGTGAAAGCGCGAAGCGTGTTGACCCATTGGGCGATGACCGGGATGGGTCTTCCGGCGGCGGAGGTCGGTTTAAAACCGGGTTTCGGGCAATCGGCAGCCTGTCGGGTTAGCCCAATGTGGCTGAACGGTCGTTATGGTTGACCTATAGACTTTCAGAAAATTCATTTCGCAAGGCAGCAGGGAGGGGATAGGCCTTTTTAGGCCATCCCCGACCGATAACGCAGCGAAATTATTTTTCTGAAAGTCTATATATCATCAGCGTCATTCGTAGCGCCTTATCCACATCCGCCATGCGATGGTCGGGCATTTTTCCCGCAAGATCGGGCTGTTGGGTAGACGGGTTCATAAATCGGGAATGATCGAGAGAACGTATCTGAAAACACAGAAAAACCGTATCCCGAGGGAGACCTGTTTCATCGGCAGTCACGCGCACGTTGGTGGGGTAATCCCGATGCAAATTGCGTGCATCCGTGCCCACCACGACGGTAACAACAAGAGGTTGACGGTTGATCGCATCGCTTGAGACAACCAGAACGGGACGGTACCCGGTGGTCTGTTCGCGGCCATGAGTCGGATTCAGATTGACAAAGTAGATATGGCCGCGTTTAATCATCGCTCAGGCCGTCAAAATCCGCATGGACAAATTCCGTTGATATATCGTCCAGTACGCAACGGATACCGGGATCCATCGCCATTAAGGCCATTTCTTTTTCAAAAAATGCTTTTTGTCTTCTGGCACTGTATTCTCGTAAGGCCGTGACAACCAGGCGGTTGAAATTGCCTTCCATCTCCGGTTGCGCATTATGTGATTCCAAGATTTACCCCGTTTCGGGTTCCTATGGATAAAGATGAAAAAGATGTCTCCATCCAGGAGCACTACGGGGAAATAGCGGTAAGCGAAATGCGCAATCAACTGATTTTCGATGATGTGATCCAGTGCTATGAGAACGGCAGGAATTGCCTCGTATTGACGGAAAGAACCGCCCATGTGGCACTCCTCGCCGAGAGACTGAAGAAGCGAATTCCCGGCGTGATGTCGCTAACCGGAGGACGGGGAGCGAAAGAAAGCGGAAGGATCTTTAAACAAATAGCTGATACCCCTCATGACGAGCAATTGACACTAATCGCCACGGGCAGGTACATCGGGGAAGGGTTTGATGAGCCGCGTCTCGATACCCTCTTCCTGACTATGCCGATATCATGGAAAGGCACGCTGCAGCAGTATGCGGGGAGGCTCCACAGATTGTTTGACGGCAAGAAAGAGGTGTTGATCTACGATTATGTGGATGTTCACGTGAGAATGCTCGAAAAGATGTATCATAAGCGTCTCAACGGATATGCCGCCATCGGCTACAAAGCAAAAGGCGGGTTTACGGTACCCGATTCGATCGATATCATTTTTAACAGAAGCAATTTTTCTCCGGTATACGGGAATGATATCCTATCGGCTGAAAGAGAGATCCTGATAGCAAGCCCCTTTGTTACACGAAAACGCACCGTAGAGATGATGCAAATCATAGAGGCCGCTTTACGGAAAGGGGTAAGTGTAACCGTAATGACGAGGCCTTCGCAGGATTACGGAGCAAAAGATACGGCTATGCTGCAAGAAACCCTGGATTTATTGCAGGGTGCCGGTGTGCGTATGGTCTGTCGCTCGAACATCCATCAGAAATTTGCAATAATCGATCAAAGGATCGTTTGGTATGGGAGTATCAACCTGTTGAGCTTCGGCAATGCAGAAGAAAGCATCATGAGGCTCGAAAGCCCGAATATCGCCTATGAACTGATAAAAAGCCTGGAACGGACCGGAACGAGTGCAAGGGGGAGTCAGGAACGTTCCTCGGATATTCGGATTTTGTGATCTTGTGGAAGTTCTTCAGATTATAAGTTTTATGATTTTTGCCAACCAGTCGTTCCAGCGGATAAACCGCTGAACCTCGCATGTCGTCACGCTGACGCCGATGCGGAGTTGGCCTGCATCGCCGCGATTGTCGGAAAGATGGCCGACCCGGACATCATCATCTGGCTCTCGCGAAAGGACCAACCAGCCACTGAGACCGAAATCCACTGTGCAGACACCATCGTCGCAGGCCGGCTCTGCGGCGCGGTCGCAAACCCCATCACCCGAAACTCCAGTCATAATTCATGTTTTTGAACCTCTGGATATCCTCCGACTGGGATCACAGATTCTGTGGATGTTTTCGGGAGTTGAGATTGAAACATTCCATCTGTCAGACAAAATGATCCGCTTATCACCTTTCCTTCAGAACCGGGTTTCCTGAGCTCCTCCATCACAATCCCTGGATTCAATCCGTCAAAAACGGGTTTATCGGCAGGAATACGCAGAAAAACCATCAGTCGGTTGCAGCAGTGCCGAATTGTAGATAGCCGGGTCAGGATGGCGGCAATCTGCAGCATGACAGGATGGCGTTATCGTCAGTCGGATGGACCGATTATTCCGGTACTCAAATCTGAAGTTCATAAGTGGGGATGGTAACATCTCAAGTTGAGACGTAACGGCGTTGAACACCCGTACGAAGCGTATTAAAACATCCCGCTGCTTTGCGGTTAAACGTATGAATTGTCGGGAAATCAGGCGATCATGGACATGATCTGCAAAACAAGTTTTTCGATGCCAACCGCCACATCCTTTATTCCCGGCCCCAGCATATAAGCCGGCGTGGTGACCAGTTTATTGGCTGCATCCACGTGAATCATATCCACAGAACAGACTCTGTGTTTTCCCCCCATGGTTTCGATGCCTGACGCGGTACCCACATCATTGCCGATGGTCACTTCCGGATGTTTGTCGGAAAGCGCGCACGCCAGTGTTGCCGGAGCAATGCAGATGGCACCAATGGGTTTGCCAGCAGCAGCCATGTCCCGAATCAACCGGTTTACATCCGGCTGAACGGTTGACTGCGGCCCTTTGAACGCAAAATCACTCAAATTTTTTGCCGCGCCAAAACCGCCCGGGAAAACAAGGGCATCAATATCCGAAGCCGCGACATCCGCAACGTTTTGAATATTTCCTCTGGCAATCCGGGCGGATTCCACCAGCACATTGCGGGACTCGTTCATCACCTCATTGGTCAGGTGATTGATCACGTGATACTGACTGACATCAGGCGCCATACATACCGCCTGTGCACCAGCCCTGTCCAGAAACAGCAGGGTCAGCACGGCCTCGTGAATTTCCGAACCATCAAACACGCCACAACCGGATAGGACAACACCAATTTTTTTTGTCATGGAAATCCTCCTTTCTATTAAAGCTATCTCATGTTTTTATTGACTCGACTCAATAATTTTCTTAGGGTCACGGGATGAAAATCAGCCATGTATTTACCGCCATCGACACCCACACCGGCGGGGAGCCGACCCGGACCATCACCGGGGGTATTCCCCATATTCCGGGAAAGACCATCGTCGAAAAAATGCATTATGTGAAGGACCATCTGGACTGGATTCGAACGTCTTTGATGTTTGAGCCCCGGGGCCACAATGTGATGTCGGGGGTGATCCTGACCGAGCCCACCCATCCGGATGCGGATGTCGGTGTCATTTTTATCGAAACCGGCGGTTATCTGCCCATGTGCGGTCACGACACCATCGGGGTGTCCACGGCCCTGGTCGAGACCGGCATGGTGACTGTGACAGAGCCGGTCACCACCATCACCCTTGATACGCCGGCCGGTTTGACCCGTGTCCGGGTGGATGTCACAGACGGCCAGGCCAAACAGGTCACTTTCCGTAACATTCCCTCATTTGTCATGGCAATGGATGCCATCGTGGAGGTCCCCGGAATCGGAAAACTGACCATCGATGTATCTTACGGTGGAAACGTCTATGCCATCGTGCCGGCCGAGGCTGCGGGGCTGGCCATCGGTCCGCAATACGCCAGCCGTATCATCGAGGCGGGGCGCATCATTCGGGACGCGGTGAATTCACAGATTCCGGTTGTCCATCCGGAAAAGGAATTCATTCGGGAATGCACGCATGTCCAGTTTTATGGCCCCCCAAAAAATCCTGCGGCCAATTTTCAGAATGCGGTGTTTTTTGCCGACAACGGCATTGACCGGTCTCCCTGTGGAACCGGTACCTCTGCGCGACTGGCCAGCCTGTATGCGCGAAAAAAGCTGGGAATGAACCAGGAATTTGTTCATGAAAGCATTATCGGCAGCATTTTCAGGGCAAAAGTGGTGGCAGAAGCCAGCGTTGGGCCCTTTATGGCGGTTGTTCCGGAAGTGACGGGCAGTGCCCACATCATGGGCATGAATCAGTTGTTCATTCATCCCGATGATCCCCTTCGGCACGGCTTTCTGCTCTCATGAAATTTTTCGACGCCGATCAACGGATACTGGTCCTTATTCTGGCTCTCCTGATTCTGGGGACCGTTCTGTATCGCATGCTATAGACTTTCAAGATAAAGATTTTGGGTGCGTTATCGGTCGGGGATGGCCAAAAAAGGTCTATCCCCTCCCTGCTGCCTTCCCAAAATCATTATCTTGAAAGCGATGGCAGCGGGTTGACCAAACGTCTTCAGCCCGCCTGGCCATCGTAATGCGTCTCGATCCATTTCAGATACTGACCACTTCGGACATGCGACACCCACTCCGAATGATCCTGATACCATGCGATGGTTTTTGCGATACCGCTTTCAAAGGATTCCACCGGCGTCCAACCCAACTCATTTTCCAGCTTGCAGCAGTCAATGGCATACCGCAGATCATGCCCCGGCCGGTCTGTAACAAAGGTGATCAGATTTCGCCGGGACTGAATTGAAACAGACGACAGTTTGGCATCCAGAATGTCGCAGATCGTCCGGACCACGCTCAGATTGGCGATTTCACATCGGCCGCCGATGTTATAGGTTTCGCCCCTTCTCCCCTGTCTCATGATCAGCCACACGGCGGCGCAGTGATCGGTCACATACAGCCAGTCCCTTACATTCAGGCCGTTTCCGTAAACCGGAAGGCATTTTCCATCCATTGCGTTCAAAACCATCAGCGGAATCAGTTTTTCCGGAAATTGGTATGGGCCATAATTGTTGGAGCAGTTGGACAGCGTAACCGGCAGTCCATAGGTCCGGTGATACGCCATGACCAGATGATCGGATGCCGCCTTGGATGCAGAATACGGACTACTGGGATTATACGGTGTGCATTCGGTGAAAAAGCCATCCGCACCCAGTGAGCCATATACTTCATCCGTGCTGATATGATGAAACAGTTTCAGTTGGTCATGATATTTTCGGGAAATTTCCAGCAGTGTGAATGTTCCCATGATATTGGTACGGATAAAATCACCAGGCCCCACAATGGAGCGATCCACATGGGATTCGGCCGCAAAGTGACAGACAGTATCAATTTCATATTTTCTGAAAGTGGCTTCCACGGCCTGGGCATCGCAAATATCCGATTTGACAAATACATACCGGTTTGGATAGGCCTGATCAATTCCATCCAGGTTTTCCGGATTTCCGGCATAAGTCAAGCAGTCCATATTGACGACCCGTCCGTCAAAATCCGGCTGAGCCAATAGATAGCGAATGAAATTGGACCCGATGAATCCGCTTCCACCGGTGACCAGGATGTTTTTCATGTATCCCCCTTGGATCGTGAAGTCGTTGACAGGAAAGAGAGATCGCCCCCTCATGCCCTTATTGTGTTGTTCATACCCTTAGCGCTTGATTTCTTAATCTCAAATCATAATCGAAAGCGGCTGATATTGAAAGTTCTTTGTGCATTTTCACAGACAGCAGGAAAACAAGAAAATAGGGTTGAACATGTTCATGAGGTAGTGGTATTAAACGCCTTAGCTTTCAAGATAAAGATTTTCATCATTCACCATCCATAATTGATTGATATGCCCCTGACATCAGAACAGAAACACTTGCTAAAACAGCTTCCTGCCGTTGAACGGCTGCTGGAAATGGCGGAATCGGATCCGTTTTTTTCAAACACGCCAAGAACCGTCCGGCTTCGGGCGATCCGGATGGCCATCGATGCAGCCCGCCGTTTTATTCTGGATCCATCGGGTATCCTCTCTGATAGCCAGTTGACCGACGACAGGATGATCGCACGGGTAAAAGATCATGTTCAGGTGTTGATGCAACCAAAACTCAGGCGGATCATCAACGCCACCGGCATCATCATCCACACCAATCTGGGCCGATCCATACTGGCCAAAGAGGTCGTGGATCATCTGGGTACAACCGCCTGCCGCTATTCGAATCTGGAATTCGATCTGGCAAAGGGAAAACGCGGATCCCGGTACAGTGCGGTCGAAGATATCCTCTGTGAAATCAGTGGCGCGGAATCCGCGATGGTGGTCAACAACAATGCGGCAGCGGTTCTGCTTTGCATTGATACAACCGCCAGGGGAAAAGAGGTCATCGTATCCCGGGGAGAGCTGATCGAAATCGGCGGCTCCTTTCGCATCCCCGATGTCATGACCCGTAGCGGCGCGATTCTGAAAGAGGTGGGTACGACCAACCGAACCCATATGCGGGATTATGAATCGGTCATTCATGAACAGACCGGACTGCTTCTCAAGGTTCATACCAGCAATTACCGGATCATGGGCTTTACCTCGGGCGTATCCCTGACTGACCTGGTGATTCTGGGCGGGCGTCACGGCCTTCCGGTCATGGAGGATCTGGGCAGCGGAACGTTCATCGATTTTTCCGCCTACGGACTGATTCATGAGCCCACGGTTCAGGAATCCATTTCAAGCGGGGCGGACATCGTTACCTTCAGCGGCGACAAGCTTCTGGGAGGCCCCCAGGCCGGCATCATTCTGGGGAAGAAAGCCCTGATTGATCAAATCAAAAAAAATCCTTTGACCCGGGCGCTTCGAATCGACAAGATGACACTGGCGGCGCTGGAAGGCACGCTTCGGCTCTACCGGGATCCGGGAAAGGCCGTCGAAATCATTCCGACGCTTCGCATGCTGACACGGCCCGTCGAACAGATCACAGAACGGGCTGAAGCCCTGCTCACACGGCTTCTCCGGATTTCTGATGACCGCACAGACATTCGATTGCTGGATGTTTTCTCTCAGGCAGGCGGCGGATCTCTGCCGCTGTTGAACATTCCATCCATGGGTATCGGTCTTTCCATCACGGGATTGTCCGCAGCCGGCATTGAACGGTTCATGCGAAATCAGGACATTCCCATCATCGGCCGGATTGAAGCCGAACGATTTATCATGGATGTTCGAACCCTGATGGATGATGAATTTCCCATCATTAGCGCAACCATTACGGATCTGTTGAGGACGCTTGATCAATGAAACCCACTCAGTGTGCCACCCCATGCCGGATGTCGAATCCGTGTGACAGCGATCCGTTTTTTCTCTTTACGCCATCCCATCAAGCAACGGTTCGTCATGCCCATGACAAAATAGCCCGATATCATCCGACGCCCTCTGAATCCGGTGCGCTTGAAGAAACAGCGATGTACTATCCCGCAGATATCATCCCGTTTGAAACCCCGGTATCCGATCTGTTATCCGGTGAAACGTTTCGGGAACGTATTTCCACATTTATTCACTCGGTAGACCGCTTTGGTGTCCTGATGATCCGACCGGACCGTCTGAAACCTGTTTTCAGACCAGAAAACAGTCCTGATTTCCATTCAATTCTTCAGGAGGCATCCGTCGGATATTCACCATTATGGGGTCTGGTTGACCCGGCTACTTTTTGCGGGTTGTTTCCGGAATTGAATGAACCCGGCTGCCATAACATGATTCAGTTGATTCGACAGAACCTGAAGCAGGCCATGAATCTGACAGTTGCCATGGGTGCGGCGGTTTTCCCCATGCACAGTTTCAGCCGGGACGACACCCTGCTTCATGCCTTGAAAGCCTTGAATCATGCATTACTTTTGGGTGCGGACAGCAGCCAATTTCTGGACGCGCTCAGCTTGAACATCAGCGGAGATTGCCTGTATCAGCAGGGAGATCTTTCCGGTGCGATTCAGGAATTTGAAAAAGCCCTGATTCTGGACCCGGGAAATGTCAATGTCCTGAACAGCCTGGGCGTATGTTTTGGTGTTCAGAAAGCGTATGACAATGCCCTGAAACAATTTGATATGGCCCTTGCCCATGATCATCAGGAGGTCATGGCCATATATAACAAAGGCGTGATTCATGTGCTGGCCGGAAACCTGATGGCGGCGCTGGCCTGTTTTACGGCTGCAGAACCCCTGGGAAAAGACATATTTGAGGTCATGTTTCAGGCCGGAAAGCTTCACCTGACTCTTGGTGATCTGAAAAATGCCCAACAGTGTCTTGAACGGGCGGTTCAGCTCAGGCCGGATGCGGGACAGGCGATTCGTCTTCTGGGGCAGAGTCTCATGGAACTGGGGATGAACCGGGATGCCATTGCCGTGTATTCCCGCGCGGTCAGGAAAAACCCGTTTGATGCGGAATCGCTTTCCGCATTGGGCCATCTGTATGATTCAGCCGGTGAAGATTCAGAAATCGCTCGGGTGTTCTGCAGCAAAAGTGTGGAAATTTCCCCACAAAACGGGTTGTACCGCTATCGGCTGGGGCGTATTCATCTCGGTCAGGACAAGCTGGATGAGGCAATGAAAGAATTTCGTCTGGCCAGCCAACTGGGTTATGACGCATCTGCATGGATTCAGCAGATTGTCGATATTCGAAGTGAAAGGAGAACGGTTTAATGCCAATTTACGAGTACCATTGCAATACATGTGAACATAATTTTGAATATCTGGTTTTCCGTAGTCAGGAGCCGGATCAGTGTCCATCATGCAGTAGTTCAACCATCAGCCGGAAAATGTCCGTGTGCGGATTTGTCAGCAAAGGTGGCGCCGGAGAGCCGGTCAAAACAGCCGCCTCATCTTCATCCTGCGGGGGATGCAGCGCCGCGAGTTGCGCGGGGTGCGGACATTAGATGACACACACGATTCGAATCGGCACACGGGGCAGCCAGTTGGCGCTCTGGCAGGCCAACTGGGTAAAAGGCGGGCTGGAATCCGTTCATTCAGGTGTTCTGGTCGAGATTGTCATCATCAAGACCAAAGGGGATAAAATTCTGGATGTGCCGCTGGCCCGAGTGGGCGGTAAAGGTCTGTTTGTCAAGGAAATTGAAGATCAACTGATCGATGGCCGGATTGATATCGCGGTTCATAGCATGAAGGACATGCCGGCGGATATTCCGGAAGGACTCTGCATCGGCGCCATCCCCCTTCGGGAAAACCCCTGTGATGTGCTGATTTCAAAAAATAAAAATACCCTTGACCAGATGAAACCCCATGCGGTTATCGGAACCAGCAGCCTGAGACGGGCCGCCCAACTGATTCATCTTCGGCCGGATCTGTCCATTGTTTCCTTGCGGGGAAATCTCGACACCCGGATTCGAAAGCTGGAATCCGGAGAGATGGATGGGGTCATTTTGGCGGCTGCCGGTGTCCTGCGTCTGGGACTCGGCCATCATATTACGGAATATCTGAATCCCGAGCATATGCTTCCAGCCGTCGGCCAGGGGGCCTTGTGCATCGAAATCCGGGAAAACGATTTGCGGACCGCCGATCGGATTCGCCACCTGAATGACCGGTTGACGCGCATCGCAGTCATGGGAGAACGGGCGTTTTTAAAGCGGCTGGAAGGGGGGTGTCAGGTTCCGATTGCGGCTCATGGCCATGTTGAAGACAAGACATTCATTCTGGATGGTCTGGTTGCGTCGCTTGATGGGAAACAGATGATTCGCAATACCGCATCCGGTCCGGCGCTTTCAGCGGAGTTGATCGGCATTCAACTGGCCGAAGACCTTCTGTCACAAGGGGCGGACAGCATATTGAAAGAATTGAAAGACCATGCAGACACAGTCGAACGGTAAGGTTTATCTGGTGGGGGCAGGGCCCGGAGACCCGGGCCTGATCACACTGAAAGGCGTCGCGTGCCTGAGGACAGCCGACGTGGTGATCTATGATTATCTGGCATCCCCTCAATTATTGGGTTATGTCTCCCCGACTGCCGAAACCATTTATGTCGGAAAAAAAGGCGGGGACCATACCCTGCCCCAGGATGAGATCAATCAGTTGATCCTGGAAAAAGCCAAATCGGGGTTGACCGTTACCCGTCTGAAAGGCGGCGATCCCTTTATTTTTGGCCGGGGCGGTGAAGAAGCCGAACTGTTGATCGACCACGGCATCCAGGTTGAGATTGTTCCCGGTGTCACATCGGCCATTGCGGCCCCGGCGTATGCCGGTATTCCCCTAACCCATCGGGATTATACGGCAACCGTTGCCTTTGTGACCGGGCATGAGGATCCCACCAAGGCGGATTCCAAAATTGACTGGCCGTCCCTGGCGCATGGCATTGGCACCCTGGTCTTTTTTATGGGGGTCAAAAACCTTTCCCACATTGTCGCCAATCTGATGAAATACGGCAAACCGGATCACACGCCGGTGGCCCTGATTCAATGGGGCACCACATACAGACAGAAAACCGTCACCGGAACGCTGGCCACCATTGTCGACCGGGTCAACCAATCCGGCATCGGTTCCCCATCCATCATCGTGGTTGGCGGGGTCGTGGGTCTTCGCGAAAAACTGAAATGGTTTGAAAACCGTCCCCTGATGGGAAAGACCGTGGTGGTCACCCGGGCGCGGGAGCAGGCCAGTGATCTGGTTTTTCAGCTCTCCGAACTGGGGGCCAACTGCATCGAGTTTCCGGTGATCGCGGTTTCACCGCCGGAAAACTGGACCGAAATAGACCGGGCCATCGATGGTCTGCAAACCTATGACTGGCTGATTTTCACCAGCGTCAACGGCGTGCGGTTTTTCTTTGGCAGGTTGTTTGAAAAAGGGCTGGATGCCCGCAGTCTGGGCAGGATTCACACCGCAGTCATTGGTCCGGCCACTGCGGAAAAACTGCTGGCTTATGGCGTCAAAAGCGACATCGTGCCGGAAAGTTTTCGGGCGGAATCCATTGTCGAAGCCTTTGCCCACACACCGGTTTCCGGAAAACGGATTCTGTTGCCACGGGCCAAAGAAGCCCGGACCATTCTGCCCGAGGCACTGACCCGGATGGGCGCACAGGTCGACGACATCGCGGTCTATCACACCCATTCGACCGGTCAGAATTCCGAACAGCTTATAACCCTGCTGGAAAATCGCCAGGTCGATATCATCACGTTTACCAGTTCATCCACGGTTCAGAATTTTCTGGCATTGCTGCCTGCGGATCGTACCCATGAACTGCTTGATTCCGTCACCCTGGCCAGCATCGGACCGATCACCACGGAAACAGCCGAACAAAAAGGGCTGACCATTCATGTCACCGCCGATGTTTATACCATTCCCGGATTATGCCAGGCCATTGTGAACCATTTCCGGCAAGACGGGGGGCAGGGGGACAGGGATGAAACTGATTGATCCCCATCAACGGAAACTGAGTTATCTTCGCATTTCCATTACCGACCGGTGCAATCTGAGGTGTCTGTACTGCCAGCCCGGAAACGTTGCGCCCAAGCTGCATCATGATGAAATTCTCAGCTATGAAGAGCTTCTTCGAATCATAAAAATCGGTGTTGATCTGGGAATCGAAAAGGTCCGTGTGACCGGTGGAGAGCCGCTGGTCCGGAAAGGCGTGTACGGTTTTTTACAGAAACTGGTTCAGTTCCCGGGTATTCGGGATGTTTCGCTGACAACAAACGGCGTCCTGTTGAAACACCATGCAAAAGAAATCCGGGATGCCGGAATCCGACGGATCAATATCAGCCTGGATACCCTGAAGCCGGATCGGTTTAAAACCATTACCGGATTCGATGCGTTTCAGGACGTATGGGACGGCATTCAGGCCGTGGCCGGACTGGGGTTTTCCCCCATCAAGATCAATACCGTGGCCATGAGAGGCGTCAATGACGATGAACTGGTGGATATCGCCCGACTGTCCCTGACCCTTCCCTTTCATTTTCGGTTCATTGAATATATGCCGATTGGATCAAACGTGGAAAGCCAGTCGGCCGGTCTGTTGACCCCTGAAATACAAACCCGCCTGATACAGGCTGTCGGTCCGCTGACACCGGTTCAAAACGGTGTCATGGATGGACCGGCCCGACGCTTTCGATTTGCGGATGCCGTTGGGGAAATCGGCTTTATCAGTGCCATGAGCCATCATTTTTGTGGCACCTGCAACCGGCTGCGGCTGACCGCCAGCGGCCAGCTTCGGTCCTGTCTGCTTTCCGACCGTCAGGACGATATCAAAACGCCTCTCAGACACGGCGCAACGGACCGGGAGATTGCCGATATCTTTCGCGAATCCGTGCGCCATAAGGCATTGGAACATAAGCTGTCTTCCACATCATCGTCCGGTGTTCACACCCGGATGGCCTCGATTGGCGGATAGCCTCCAGTTTTCACCTGACTACTGAATCCTGAACTTTCACGGCAAGTTCTGACTTATGCTCAAATCCGTCATCGGAAAATTCTATGTGATCGCTCTCCTGCTGACGCTGGTTTTTATTCTGAGCTATGCCCAATTGGCCTATTTTCTGAAAGATCAGTCCATATCTGCCAATAGAAGTCGGCAAACCATGATGGTGGAAAATCAGATATGCTCCCTGCACAATCTGTTTGTTGAGGTTCAATATTGGGATAAGGCGATTCGGCACCAGATTCAGCCAGGGGCTGAAAAACAGTTTGAAGATCTGCTCAATCAGATGCGTCGGCGGATCGATGATCTGATTGCCGATTCCCAAAACGCCGCATTCGGTAAATCCCTGCAAGAGATTCGGGTTCTGCTTGCTGAATACGAATCGGATGTGAACCGGATTATTCAGTTGAGAACCAATCAGCAGCTTCAAACCGGCGAAGAAGAGATTCTTGAAATTACGGCCCGCTTTCTAAAAATCAGCAATCAGCTTAAAATCATCCTTCAACAGGCAACGAATGATGCCGATGCCAAAATGAAGTCCGATTTTGAAGAAACAGAAACCAGCCGAAACCGGATGCATTCTTTTTTCCTCTATTCGACATCATTGGGTTTTCTGATCCTGATGCTCATCATCTCTGTCATATCCCGAAAAATTGTCTATCCCATCCGGGCGATCGCCGGTGTGATGAGAAACGTAAAGTCCGGTCAAATTCAAGACCGGTTTGTGTTTGCCGGAAGCCCCAATGATGAAATCGTTCAACTGGGGCATTCGTTCAACAGCATGCTGGATACACTGTCCGAAAACAACCAGAGGCTGATCGCGGTGCAACAGGATCTGGAAAGCAAGATTGATGAACTGGCCGTTCGCGAAGCCGAGCTGGAAAAACATCGCAACCGCCTGGAAGAGCTGGTGGCTGACCGGACAGCGGAACTGCAATTTGTCATCAATCAGCTTCAGGAGGAAATCTTTCAGCGTGAGCGGATTCAGGGCGAGTTGAAACATGCCAAGGAAGAGGCGGAAAACGCCAACCAGGCCAAAAGCGAGTTTCTTGCCAACATGAGTCATGAAATTAGAACGCCGTTAAACGGGGTGATCGGTTTTACCGCCATGTTGATGGAGACAACTCTGGATGACAAACAGCAGGATTATGCCGACATCATCAAACGCAGCAGCGAAGCCCTGAGTTACCTGATCAATGACATTCTGGATTTTTCAAAAATTGAGGCCGGCGACCTGGAATTTGAACGGATCGAATTTGATCCGGAGCAAATCGCCTTTGATGTATGCGAGATGGTTGGTCCCAGAATTGAAATGAAGCCGGTTGAAATTCTTTGCCGCATCGACCATGACCTTCCGGAAAAACTGATTGGTGATCCGCTTCGATTCCAGCAGGTGCTGACCAACCTGATGGGGAATGCAACCAAATTTACGGATTCAGGAGAAATTGAGCTGAGTCTCTTTTTGGAAAAAAAAGAGGATTTCCGCATCAAACTGCATGTAACGGTGCGGGACACGGGAATCGGTATCGATCGGAACAAGCTGGCGCGTATATTTTTACCGTTTCATCAGGCAGACGGCTCAACGACGAGGCGGTTTGGTGGGACCGGCCTGGGCCTTTCCATTTGCCGGAAAATTGCGCAACTGATGGATGGAAACACCTGGGCAGAAAGTGATCCGGGAAAAGGAACCGCATTCCATTTTACGGCCTGGTTTCAGATCCCGGAAACCATGAGCGTCCAAACGTTCACACCGATACCAAACCCGCCAAAACGGGTTCTGATCATCGAAGACAATACAACCAGCAGGGATATTCTGGTGGATTTTTTAAACCGCCTGAATTTACAGACGACCGTGATCGAAAACGCCATTGACCTCATGTCGGCTTTTCAGGCAACCCGGCGCGAAAACATGCCGTTTGATCTGATCATTGTCAATATTCGAACACAGGGGATGAATGGCATTCAACTATCAGAAATGATAAGAAATGCACAAACCGGATATCCTCCAATTCCAATGGTGGCTGTCTCATCCCGGATGGAACCGGATGCAGAAGCATGTTTTAATGCCGGATTTGATGAATTTCTGGCCAAACCCATCCGCCGGGAAAAACTGTATCAGACGACGCTTCGACTCCTGGGGCAGCCACCTGACATCAGAATCAAAGGCGATTCACCTGTCGAGTCCCTGCCTGTTGACGCCTCACTCTGCCAGGACGGCGAAACCCCTGTACGGATTCTTCTGGCTGAAGACAACGTGGTCAATCAGAAACTGGCTGTCGCCATGTTGACCCGTGCCGGTTATTCGGTTCAGATTGCCGGTAATGGGCAAGAAGCCGTCAATATGTATATCGCCCGTCCGGAAGATTTTGACCTGATATTCATGGACGTTCAGATGCCGATCATGGATGGGATCGAGGCCACACAGCACATCAGGCGGCAGGGATTCAAAAACACGCCCATCATCGCCATGACAGCCCACGCCCTGAAAGGCGACCGGGAAAAATGTCTGGACGCAGGCATGAATGATTACATGTCCAAGCCGATTAAACGGGATCTTGTTTTGGAAATACTGAACAAATGGGTTTTCTGCTGATAAGCGGAGCAGTCTGAAGATGGATGGGTTGAAATTCTAATCTCTTTGAGAAAATGACATTCAATATTGATATTGACTTTCAGTAATGTCCGGTTAGGTTTTTGCATGTAGGTGTTCCTGATTGTGTCTTTGGGAGTTTGGGGATCTGCTGAGGCTTCAGCAACACGAATCTCGTTTTGGATGTTAATCCGCAATTTCCTGACTTTTTTACCGGTTCACTGTGGTTTGTATGGCAGTAAATGGCCAGCAGCAATTAGGTAACGAGCCCTGTCGTGATTTGCACCATCAAGCCGTATCGGCTTCTGGCAATCAGATAATAGACGCGCAGATGGCGTTTCCACCAGGGAAAGAAGTTTTCGGGCCTTGATCATCAATTCGGCTACAACCTGTTACTCGATGTTCAAGGTTTTTGAATGGGCCAACAACCCATAAAAGTTAACCTAATGATTTTATAGATGTTGTATATATTCATAACTGTTTATCGGGTAATGTAATTAATGGGTTAAAAAAAACGCACATCGAGTGTTATTCATTGAAGTTTTATCACCGCAAAGACGTAAAGATAGAAATGAAAATCTATAATAAAAACAGGCTGTTGTTTTGCGTCCTTTGCCCCTTTGCGGTAAATTCAAAATTGATAATCTGGCCGAAACGATGATTATGGCCCAAAAACGTAACCGGACATCACTGAGTCAATTTGGAACGATTACCGCAATCGTGATATCCAAAAAAGATGTACTGGATATTACCCTACCAAAAATTTTTCCTGAAGAAACTATATCTGGAGGAAAGATGGCGCTATCTCGTGAACAGTTTGCTGAAAATCTCAAGCGATGTACCGGATACCTTCGGGAAAAAATTGCTGGTTTTGCTGGAATAAAGTGCCGAACCAGGACCGGTATTTTGCGATTTTAAACGGTTCGTATGACGGTAACCCTCTTGAGCCTGAAGAATTTCTGTTTCCGGATCATGATATCCCGCAAACGGATGTGTACGTTCCTTTTACCGTCGAGGAAGTCGATAAGAATATCTGGCGGGATGGAAAAATCCCGGAATGGATCGACATTACACCTTACCAAGCCGATAATGATTTTCTATATGTGGAGCTGTTGTGCTGCGGTCGTTTTACAGACGATGATTCTTTTCTTTATAACATGGAAGAGAGTTATCCTCCCTTTCATGCTTTTGGTCGGATCGCGCCTGGGGGCTATCGTAGTTTGGGAAAAGATGGAAAATTTGATCTTCATTGCTACCGAGACAGCTCAAAAATGTCATAGACTTTCATATTCCGGGTGCTTGCCGAAACCATTCCCGGCAAAACCAATACCATGCCACTATCTATTTACACCAATTCCAGTAGCGGGGACTGGTCAACCGCCAACCTGTGGGTGGTGTCTCTGACCCTGTTATCCGGTGTTGCACTGTATTTGGCGAATAAATACAGCCGGGGAATTTGAAGGCGATTACCCCTCAAAGATTCCGGCCATCCGGATAACAATCCAATCCCCATCTACACCAAGCCGCTTCATTTCATAACACGACCGACCGCCTCATTAACGATGAAAGCGGTGATGGAAATAAATCAATCCATAGCAATTAAGGATTCTTATCTTCCTGCGACATTCTTTTCTTCAGGCTTTTTTCTACCTCATTTATTTTCTTTTCCATTTCTGAAGCGGCAGCGCCAACTTCATTGGCCAACTTGTCCCATGGTTCCGCCAATATTTCCTTGGCGTTTTTTGCAGCGCCGATGCCGAACCACACAACAGGAGAATCGATTCCATCAATCTGGTCTCCCTTTTCAAGAGAGACACCTGGGAAAATCTTTGCCTGTATGCACATTCTTGAAACTTTGGCATCTGAGAAGGCGTTTTCATCTGAAGAAATAAAAAAGGCAGTGGATCTGGTAAACTGATTTCGGTATGCTTTATCAATGTGCACGATTATTGCCACTTTGTCCTGTCGTGGTTTGACAGCTTTTACCATTCCAACCGGAAAGCGATTCTGGAGATAAAGTTTATCCTTCGGTTCAATGTTCTTTGAATCATAAAAAACAATTGTTACCGTTTGGCGTTGATCATAAAGATAATAGCCCGCCCAGCAAGCCGCCACAGCCAAGATGCCTGCAATCAGAAAAATTATAATTCGGTTCATTTTTTTCTCTCCTGCAAAGGTTTGGTTAACCCGTTCAATATTTAGAAATAGTCGGCTCAACCATTTTGAAATATATATTTTCGCAATGATTGATGCTCAGCTTTGACAGCAATCCATATGACATTGTTGTTAAAAAAGACGATAGAACGTAAAAATACAGCCCGCACCCTGCTGAAAATCGAAAATGAAACCCCTCTGCCTTGAAAAATACAATACACAAACCAACAATAAAGACATCCGCCATTGACCAACGGCTGACTGAACTTAACACATGAAGGGTATTCTTGCGCTTTGTTTCTCCCATGTGATTGAAAGTGCAAGTCATAAAACACACTATGACACTTTTCAGCAACGGTAGAATTAGAGAAAAAATCGTTACTGCAAGACCGATGAAAAATTCGTTCGAAAGGAACAGCTTTGAGATTATTTCCCATAGATATTGCGGCCCTGTGGATATTCTCGCCTGTGCAATCAGCCATTCCCTTAATGGGTTATTCAAAATGTGCGGCAGCCATGGCGGCATTTTAAGGTTAAAGGTGCAATAGACAAATGGAAAGCAATTAGCGGCGATCAGACTCAGTATCGCTGAAAAATTGAGTGTGGCAAGCAGTGAGCGTTTATTGATCATGGCATCATCACCTGTATTTCTGAAAAAGCCGGAAATTCAATCATGAACTATGGCAATTGTGCTGCAAAATCATGGTTGTTTCCTTTATTGCCCGAGTCCACGCCTCCATTATGACCGTAGCCCACCTTGGAAAACGTCGCATATAGTCATCAAGATCGTATTGCTGACGCTCAATTTTCTGCATCATTTTATTCACTGCCTCTGTCGGGGCGACAGCCAGCATGTACCCCGAAAAGATTTGTGAAAAAATGGCGCGCCCTTCAGTGCTGCCCAGCGCCTTCAGGCAAGCCTCGCTGGCTGCTTCACCAAATGATTGAGCGATCTTGAACTCGTTATCAGCTTCAAGGTAACGTGACTGCAACCACATCCGGTTGATTTTTCTCTCGATCACAATTTTTTCTCCAATGGATGTGCGACCAACAATAACTTTTAAAATTAAAGGCAGCAGCTCCAGCACTAAAAAGAATCCGGAGATCAGTAAGTACTTGAAAAATACGCCCTTGTCTCTTTCGATCAGCGATGTCAGGACTGTTGCAGAGAGCGGGTTAAACGCGGTTTCTTCGATGATTCGGGCCTGGGAAGTTTTCATGCTGACAATTTCATCTGTTTCCGCCAGCTTGTTGATCGCACGGTTTTTTGCATCCATCGCCATGTTTAACTGGTTCCGCAGATTTTGCAGATAGGCTTCCTTGTTTTCGTTTGCCTCTTTTTCCAGCCGGGTGCACCGGGCAGCTTTCTCCGCCAGAATAGCCTTCGCCTGAGAAACGGTATGCCCTGATGCAATCAGTCTGTTTTTGCTCTGAAAATATCTGTTCCAGTTCTGCTTTGCGTAATCAATCCGCTTTTTAATATCCTCCGGGATTATTTCCATCATTTTTTCAAGTTTTTCGACTTCCCGCATCATTTTGTTTGCGGTTTCTTGTTTGGAAGCCAATTTAAGCTGATTTTCCAGTTCGCCACGACGCAATTTCTCCGACTCTTCTGCCATGTGAAGTGCATGTGCCTGCAATTCCGGTCTCAGGAGTAAAGGGATAATCGCCTGGCTTGTAATTGCAGACACCAGAAGAATAATCAGTGCCCGGGCGATACCGTAGCATATTTTTTTAAACCAGGGGGCGTCCGAGCTGTCAGCAAAATAGAGAAAACTCGAATCCAGGGCCGCCACAAGTACGAAACCGAAGAAACCCAGACAGAGGGTCATCAGGATGCGATAATAAAACGATACCCCATCTGTAAGTGTCCAGGTTCCCATGCTCCAGTTGAAGGCTGATATCAACGCGGACAAAAGTACCGCCAGGCCGAATTTAAGGATCGGCTCGTGGTCATCGCGCTGGAACTGCCCAAGCGTTCCAGGATTATAACCACCCAGTCTGGACAGGAAACTTATCGCAAATTTTTTCATAATATTTCCTCGAAATTGGCTTCAATGATCGGTGAGACATCGGCATCAGATTGAGTCGATTTATTATTCGTTATTGATGACTTACTATCAGAAATTTCCGCAATCCCTTCATCGCCCCCTGCAAATTTGCGGGAAAGGATGAATTGTTGTATCAGTTTAGCTCTTTGAAAAATCAAGGTTACCGATGAGGAGCATGCCGATCTGGCTAATGAGAGGGATATTTTTCATGGTAAAAATGGAATCACCGGTTGCTGCCTTGAAATACTGATGGCTAACTCTTATTGTTCAAGTTATTTTTGCCCGAATCATAACTTCCTCTGAATAGGTGAAAGGGACTTTCATCCCGTATTATCCAGAGACCGCATGTTCCAACTCCGCAAACAAACCATCCCCATTTTGAAGATTTGAATACGTTCCTGTTTCAACGATTCGCCCCTTATTAAGGACAATGATTCTGTCCGCTTTTCGAAGTGTAGTCAGGCGGTGTGCAACAACGATAACAGTTCGTCGATTCATTAGTTCCTCGAGACCTTTCTGCACAGCTTTTACGTTCAAATTATCTAAGGCTGCAGTCGCCTCATCCAGAAGCACAATGCTTGATCTGCGCAGAATGATTCTAGCTATAGCTAATCGTTGCCTTTGACCACCACTGAGGTTTTGTCCTCTTTCAGCAACTGAGCCATTATATCCCCCCAGGGATTGAATAATCTCATCATGGATACAGGCTCTTCTGCAGGCGTCGTGGATATCATCCTCACTTACATCACCGCATCCGTAAATGACATTGTCCCGAATCGTTCCTGAAAACATAAATGGAGATTGCGATACATATCCGATGCGATTGGCAACATCCTCCCTTGCAAGGTCCTTCATGGCGATTCCACTTAAAGAAACATGGCCGTTTTTGACATGGTAAAGACCCAAGATTATTTTTAAAAGTGTTGATTTGCCACACCCAGATGGGCCAGCAACACCAAGCACCTCTCCTCGGCCAACTTCCAAGTTGATCCCGTCAAGAACGATATCCTTTTCGCCAAGCTGGGCATTGCCGTAGGCATAGGAAAGGTCTGATATTCTGATCGCAGGTATATTTTTCTGGTCGCCCTTACGAACCATCTTGACCACCTTGACAGGTTTAACGTTGTATGAAGGATCAATAGGTTGAGCACAAAGTTCATGCAAATCATGAACACGAAGACTGCTCTCATGAGCTTCGTCAAGAATCCTATGTATCTCTCGCAAGGGTGTGACTGCGCTCATGAACAGCAAAGAGTAGGTCAAGACATCTCCTGTGGTGATGACTCCACAGGTCGCAAGATAAACGGAAGTCCCTATCACAGCGATATGGAATGTCCCCTCATTAAGGTATTTCACGGAGTCAAAAAGTGCCATTGATATGTGATGGCGGATTTCTTTCTTTCTCAACGCCTCAGCCAGCACGTCCACTCTTTTGGTTTCATAGTTTTCGGTGTTAGATGCCCTGACGCTTTCAATACCAGAAAGCAGTTCAACAACCTTTCCGTCAATGGCTTCTTTGTCGCGCAAAAGAGCTATCCGAATCCCTTCTTGGCTGCTTATCTGCCAAAGGCAAATAAGAAATCCGACGGGAATTGCCAATGCCATGATTCCACCCAACAGAGGCAATTTGGCGATAGCTATGCAGACGGCAATAATGGCCGCTATCCCTGTGGGGAAAAAATCTAAAAAAAGCAACTTAATGATGCGAACTAGTCCCTCGATACTTCGATGAATTTTCCCGTTAAGGGCTCCAACTTGGATAGTAGAGTAATAATCCATTTCGAGCCGCAGCATGTGGCCAACAAGATTCACAAGGCGAATTTTCTCAACACGTGTGCAAGTGTTTTCAACAAGGTACTTGCGGAGCACAGTCATTGCTTCTCGTATCAGGATGGCCGTCACGATCACAACCAGATATGGTACTGTCTTTGTAAAAGGTATTGCACCTGCACCAACGAGCTCATCCACGAGATAGCCAAGGACAACTGGAGGGACATTTGTCAACGCACCGGTTAGGACCATGATTAAGAAGGCCAGAAGCAGTGTTCCCTTCTGCCTGCGTTCAAGCGCTCGAACGACCATGCGTGCAGTATTGGTTATACTTACGACTGTTTTGAGGATCACAGTGCACCTCCATTATTGAGCTGAAGAAACATCCACAACAAGGCCGAGATTTGGATAATGCAAAAGGAAAGCCCCCCATATGGTAGATATGTCCAAAAGCTGAAGCGGCCAGGTCCTCCGTCTGATGTCGTAAGATTGAATCTCTCGATTATCGTCTGAGTTAGAGGGCCGGATGTGGCGGCTGTCAGGAGAAAACTTGACCCGGCGCATACGCTTAGGGCAAGTGCAATATACACACTTCCATCGGGGTATAGGGGAGCAAGCTGTTTGGCAATCGGAAGCATAGCGCCCATGGCCGGTCCTGCACTGAATACCGCTGTAGACAGGCCCGTCAAAATCATGAGTACCGATATGCAGAGTAATGGCTCTGAAGACAGCGAGAGCAACTGAGTTCCAACGGTATCCAGTATCCCAGTACTTTCCGCCGCTGCAACCATGAAGAACAGTCCCCCAAGAAACAGCGTAGATTCAATGTCCGTTTCGTGTCGAACGATCCCTTCAACGATGGGCAGCCCATCTTGAACTGAACCGCGAGACACACGAACAAAGTGCGCAAAAGCCATCAATGACGTGACCCCCGCAAGGCAAACCAAGTCGGGACTCATGTTCCAATCAAGCGGAGCGAACGCCCACAAAAATACCATTGCCAAAAAGATCACCGTTCCAGGGACCATGATTTTCCAGTTTATGGAAACATTCCTGTACAAGAGCTGTGATACTTTAAGTGACACAGATCTGGATAATGGTGAGGACGCTATCCTGTGACGTCGCATATATACCAACAAGTAAGCAGCGGTCACCAAGCTCATAATTACAGTGCACGCTGGTGGCGCAGCGGAAATATACTTTCCGAAAGTCATGTTAGCATCTTTATCGCTGATCAACAGGATTGCTGGGAAATCTCCAATAGGACTGGCTGCACCCCCAAGGTTCGTTGCTGTGAGAATCAACGCCATAAACAATCCCAAATAGCCTTGGCTTACCCCTATCGACTGGAGAACAACGAGAAACACCGGAAGCATAAGACAGATTGCAGTGATGTTGTTGAGGAATGCGCTAACGATAAACATGATTCCGGAAAAGGCGACAAGCACCATCCATGCGACCCCCTGCGTGATCTTGGTTGCTTTTGCCGCAGCCACGCCAAAGACGTTGCTTCTGGCGAGTATGGAAGTGTATAGGCCGAGGCCGATTAGAATGAGCAGTACATCCCAGGGGATACGTCCATAAATGTTATGTATGGTGCTGTGTCCTGATAGGACCACGATGACTGTACTCAAGACGGCACCAATCATAACGATAGAAACACGTCGTGTTGGAAGCGCTGCCTGCAAAAGCAGCGTACCAATTACGCACATAATGATTAGAATGCCGCTAATTTCCATACGCTTGACCTCCTTATCGGTTCATGCGTTCTTGAGAGAAGGTGAGTCATTTCGTCAACAGCAATCTCAACAAGATCATTGGGATAAAACATCAAAGGGCTATCAATTATTTCGAGAGCAATGAGTTCGGAAAAGGACTGACGTGTATCGCGACCACAGATACGGTAAACGACGGGATAAGTGTAAAAGGTATAGGAAGTAACGCCGAAAGCAAATGTAATGATAACGCTGGCTGTCCCGCACAGATACGTGAGATCGACCGAATCGTGTATGCGAACATTCTCACCGTAGTTCGAGAGAAACCTGTCGAGGTTCGCATCGTTTGAGTGAGGGACGATATGAAATGTTTTGTCGGAGTGTTCTTGGGTGGCAATGTCAAGCCATGCAGATTCGGCACCAATGCATACGATGTCCGTTTTGTCACGAAGAATTACGGATAATTGGTCGCTGATGTCATAAATCCGCTTTCTGACTCTGTGTGCGCTGTCATCGTCTGCCATGGCCGCCAAAATCGGAAAAGCCCGTCCGTTCGTTTTTAGGAACCAACAGGCGTTTTCCAATCCATAATGATTCACGATCTCCTCATACATCGCAGTGGCAGCCGCCACATGACCCATTTCAACAGCGAGCATCGTATATGCCCTGCTAATGGCATGTTTTTCTGAGGCAGGAATTATAGGTGCGTTCTGCATCACTTACCCTCTGCGTTGCTGGCGTTTTTACACTTCATGGTCAGGCCCATGAGGGCCTCAGCCATATGCATCGTCAGAATGTTCGCCATGACATGGTGAGGCGGGCCTTCAGTGAGGGCTTCAATCATTTCTTCTGCACGCTGATCGTCACCATCCGCCAGTTTGACGATCAGGTTAACGGGCAAATCCATCGGGTATACGCCATTTCCAGAAAGATTGCGGTGATGCGGGGGACGATGCATTGGTACTTCAACAACTTCTCCGTCATAGGGGGAAATCTGGATTTCCATATGATTCGCAATCTCGCAAATCCCCTTCAGAAGGGCATTCAACAAAATGGCGTTGGCATCGGCATGGTGCCACGGGCCTTCTTCGCAGGCAAGCCGATAGGCAAAAGCGAAGTCGCGTCCATTGCCGATCAACTCCTTCATGTCGAAGAAGGATTCTTTAGGAGAAGATTCCGAAAGATTAGTTTTGCGCCACAGTTTTTTCTTCATCGTAGGCATCCTCTCTTCACCCCTTTGATTTATGCGTGCTGGCCTGCGGGGCTTTCGACCAGTTTGGTTTTTTTACTTCTTTAAAGTTTCTGCTGAACAATACCCTTCCTTAAAAACAACTTTGACTTTAATTCGGCCTTTTGTTTCGTAATTCACAGTACGGAAATTTGCGTTTACTTGTCGAAGAAGTGGAAAGTCGGCCTGCTATCCTTGACGATTTTCTATAACAGGTTGAACTGGTCGTGCATGCATCCGTGGTGGTCGTCACCCTGACCTAAAGCAGGCGCCGGGTCCGTAGTTCGTTTTGATAGTTCGCGCAGCACCTCACGGCCAAAGTCCTGCGTTCCACCATCAAAATTAGTCATCGCTTCGCTCCTTTACGCCCTTCTTTTTGTTCGCCTTTTTGATATCGAGGCCGTCTCCCGATCAAGTCTCCATCTGCTTTACTTTCCTGTAATGCAAATGAAGTGCCAGTCCTAAATGAAAACGTTGCAAAAGGATGTTTCAAACAGAAAAAGGGTTATTATTAAAGATGATATGTTTGAATTTATTAATTAGTCACCATTGCTGGTAGGTTTGAAGAGTTCCAGTGTATTCTGGGGCTTACCGAACCCCCTTTCCGTTATCTTACACTCGCTTACCTTGGGACAAGGGGTGAACCTAGTGAGGAATTCGGGAAAATGTATTGGCTTCAGGAAAGAAATCAAAATATATTCCTCTCCATAACGCAGGCATCCACCTGAAATCTAACCAATTTCCAATTAAGTACTCTGAGAACGCCAAATCACTCCGCGCCTGTCATCGAAATTTCGACAAAGGAGGGTGACGGTCCGGCGATGTTGAGGGCATCCGGATTATCCGGGCGAACGTCACCTTAGATGTCCAGTCTGGACAGGAAACTTAATGAAAATTTTCTCATCATATTTCCTCGAAATCGGCTTCAATGATCGGGGAGACATCGGCATTAGATTGAGTCGATTTATTATTGGTTTTTGATGACTGACCGGAAATGGCCGCAATCGCCTCCATCGCCCCCTGCAGGTGTGCGGTAAAGGATGAATCGATAACATCGGAGATGCTGTTACCGTCAGATGGGTCCGGCATTCTTGTAGGTTTTAGATCCATCAACGTTTTGAGATGGCCTTCTATCAAATCCCGGTTCCTTGCCACTGCCTCAAATATTAATCTGGGATTCATGAGTCTCTCCTTTATATGATTTTGTTAATATATTTTTTGGATGACACTACTCCCGACAAGGCGAATGAATGAAGCATTTCAACGGCTTCTTTTGCTTCGGCAGTTCTGATTCTTGTTCGCTCAATATCTTTTGCAGCATCCTCTTCAGCGAAGCCAGTGAGGATTTCCTCCTCTTCAACAACAATTTTGCCCTCCGCCTTAAGCTCCCGAAAGAGTTTCGTGTTGGCATCTCTGTTGTTCATATGGGTCGATATTTCGCCCAAGCCACCATTGGTCAATGCCTGGTCAACCGCTGTCGTAGCAGCATTTAACCGGGTGGTTAATGCCCCGATGGCAGGCATTGCGTTCGCGATCATCGCAGTTTTGATGGTCGCAACAGCTAAGCTGATACCGGTCTTGGCAATGTCTTCCTCTCCTTCGATTTTCATCAACTCAAGACGTGCGAGCGCATTCCCGGCTTCTTTACTTGTCTCCCGTTTCACCAGTAATTTTTTCAGGGGGCCTGAGCGTTCCCTCAACGACTTTAAACCGCCCGTTGGGATGGTGAGGGATTTTTCATTTACTTGGGTATCCATATTAGTTTTCATTATTGCCTCCCTTAATTTTGATTTGAGAGAAAATATCCTCAAATAACCGAAGTTGATGAAACTTATCAGGTTGGCAACCCTCATTTCTGCGGGGTTGTGTTGTGCATTTCAATGTTGTCCAATGCAACGAACATGCCATTGTTTAATTCACATATTTATTATTTGATATATTTTTATTTAAGTATATAATTACGGTGTGTTACATATAGTTGTTTTTTGAAATATAACATTCGCTATTCTGCTCCAGATAGGCTTTACCAATGCTATTATTTTTTCATTATCCCTGTATGGAACAATGGCTGCGACTGTTTGAAAGCCAGTTTGAATGCATCCTCATGGCACCTTACATCAAACAATCTGGGAACATGGATGATATCTTTTAACGCCTGCCCATCTTTCAGCACAAAAGAGAATTCAGGATTAAGCGACTCAGTACCGACTTCATCGCTCGGAAATGGAATTTTTCGCTTTTCTACTGATTTCCGGCCCCAGACCGCTGAATTCTGCAGTATTTATGACCCAATTGTGAGAGTACGCCAAACAAATATGATGCCGTGGCACTGACGACATCAACCTGAACCAGATATGAAAGCGATTTGAGGCAGGACAATACAGAAATGAAAATGGATGGAGATCAAGCTGGCTTGACTGAATATCAAGTAAGCTTGATATGAGATAGGTCTGGGGGAAAATAATAGAAATCAAACTACAGAGACGAGCTTTTTTCCTTTCTTCTTTCCTTTGTCCTTCATACCCGATGATCCTTTTAGATAATCCGAAACAGCCTGGGGAGAAATACCCAGCAATTTGGCAGCGGCTGCCTGATTGTTTTTGGTTTTTTCCATTGCGCGTTCAACAATCCGCTTGTGCATGCCAGACAAGAAATCTGTTACATCAAAGCCCTCATATGGCTCGGGGATGGGCATGCTGATTCCATTGATTTCATCGGATTCCAGAAAGTCAGCCGGATGAATTTCATCTCCCTGCGCCATCACTACACCGCGAACGACCATGTTGTCCAATTGTCGAATGTTTGAATCTTTCCAGTCATGATGAACCAGAAAATCGATCGCTTCCGTTGACAGTGTTTTGGTCTTTCCTTCTGTCTTAGTGTGGTGATCCAGAAAATGATAAGCCAGAATTGGAATATCCTCCCGCCGGTCATTCAGTGACGGCCAATAAATGGGGAGGACATTGATGCGATAGTACAGGTCATGACGAAACTGGCTGTTCTGAACCATTTCTTCCAGATTTTTGTGGGTGGCGCATATCAATCGGACATTGATTTTCTCTACCCGAGTGCTACCCACTTTCTGAATTTCTTTCTCCTGGATGGCCCGTAACACCTTTTTCTGAAGCATCAGTGACATCTCCCCGATTTCATCCAGAAAAAGGGTGCCCTCGTCGGCAGCCTGAAACAGGCCTATTTTCGTTTTATCCGCTCCGGTAAAGGCACCTTTTTCGTAACCAAACAGTTCGGATTCCAACAGGCTTTCCGGAAAGGCGGCACAATTCTTGGATATCAGTTCATGGTCACATCGGTTACTCAAGTGATGAATCAGTTTTGCAATTGATTCTTTTCCGCTACCACTTTCACCCCGAATCATTATATTCGCAGACGATGCGGCTGTACGCCTGACCATATCCAGTGCTTTGATCAACTTGGATGACTTTCCAACGATACCGACATGCTTGACCTTGTCCCAAAATACCTTGTCGTCGATTGGGTGTTTGCTTTCATCGATGAACACTTCCGGCTGGCGGATCAAAGGAAACGTGCGGGTATAGGGGTTGATTTCCCGGATGGCGGGTTGGCCGGGCCGGATCACCTTTTCATCCGGCTTGTGCAGCAGGGTGGCCTGAATCTCGCCGCTGGCAGCCAATAACAGCCAGCAGGCATGCATGGCCGGTGTTCCGGAAGAAAGGGAGATAAAATATTTTGTATTCAAGTCAATGAGACACAAATTGGCCAGTTTGGGCCTGAGGGAGTTGAATATCTGCTCGTGGCTGGTGACATCCGTAAGATCCGTTAATTCAACCGGATGAGCGTTGGTTTGGGGATACCGGGCTTTGATTGCATCGCTGGTGTTCCGGGCCTGTGTGATATAATCCGGCGTATGAAACAGGATCAGATGTTGGAAGTCGGATCTGATGTCCAACAGGGATAAAATTGGCCCGTCGTCGCCGTTTTTGTTGGTTGGGTCCTGGGCGCCGCAAAAGGACAGGAGAACATTTTTCATTATCCCTCACAGATGTTGCTGAACAATTTGAATGACAGTCTCAGCCGATAATTGTGACCCGGTCCAGGGTGACCCCAAAATGGTGTCCCTGCCGCCCCATCCGGATTCAATTGCATCAAAATGGGGTTTTAAATGACCCACCGGCGTATGGTTTCCGGCAATGGTAAACTTGCGCATAGGCGGAGTGCCGAATGCCGGATTGAACAAAATGACCACCTGGCACCCTTGCTGGTACAATGTCGCCATGCCGCCGATATGTGCGGATTCCAGAAAGGCGATTGGGGCGCCGGAATCGGCTGACAAAATACGGGCATTTTGCAAATCCGCCCAGACAGCCTCCTGATTCACCCGCTTGGCTGCAATATAGGCTTCCCACTCCGGTTTGTCCGGCAGGGTGGCAAAGGGATCGAGTCCCTCATCCCAAACGGTTTTGATCATCTGCATTCCGGCCCGAAACTGAACCATCGGATCGGGTTCCGCCAGCAGCATGCCGGAAAAGATATTGGACAGCGATGGAAACGCCACCGGCGGATCAATGGGTTTGGCCTCGTCGATCATGCAGACATACTCCACCAGCCGGACCAGCCGGTCATCCGGGCTGGAAAGGGTACTCAGTGCCTGTCGGCAGGCCGGCGGAAAATACCGCTCCGGGTCATGGTGGTCAAAGTTGTTCCTTTCCACATGGCCGCTTCCCCCGGCCTCGACGCACACCACATTCGGGTCCATCAGATCAGCCCTGGAAGCGCCTTTTTTGGCATGGACAAGGTCATCGGATGGTTTCATCCCAAGAATCAGTGCAGTCAGACAGGTGTCGAGGTCGGGTTTTTGGAAAATGATTTTCATGCTGTTTTCTGCACATTTGTAATTCCAATTGATATTTTGATCTTCTTCATTTGAGTTGTTTTGCTTTATGTTTGTTCTTCAATCGGTATATACGCTGGTGGTTTGTCTTGAGTTGGAGGCCTTTTCACAAAGATTTCGAAGCAGTTCAGGGTTCAGCAGGGTTTGATGGCCAAAAATAAAAACTTTTGTGGCCTGATCCATGCGTGGCTCGCCATTGTGTTTAAGGAAACATACAAGAGGTACGACAAAATGACTTACCGTGCTGGCATGGAATGATGTCAGCTCACATTCTGCTCCAATTTTTTCTTTATTACCGGATTTACAAGAAACCAGATAGTATTTTCCTTTGAACCTTGCAATTATATCGATTTCATTTTTATGACTTACATGAGGGTGGCGTTTTTCCAGTTCGCTTTGTGTGTTTTTTGACCAAGGTACAGGAATGCGAACCGAAACAGAATCTGCGCCAGCTTTAATTAACTGATATCCAACCAATTCTTCAAACCATAAACCTCCGGAAATATCGATTTTCACAATTTTCTCGCCTGGAATTCTGATGGTAGCAAATTTCCATCGATTTGGTGTTTCGGTGACAATATGTTCACCTTCTGATTCCACTTGAACCGTTTTATCTGGAAAATTACGAATTAACGCTGCGTTGTCTTTGATGAGAGCAATAAACTTCAATATAGTTTGAAATTCATTTTCTTTTTCCAAAAGTTTATTTTCATCAATTTCACATGAAGCCCTGTTTCCTGACAGTGTTAGAATAAACTCTGGTCTTGGTCCCTGGATGACCAACGATTCACCAACCGGAATTTGTTCGACCCTGTTGGTGTCATTGTTGATAGAAAACAATTTTGCGTTATGGATTGCAGCCCACATTGTCAAAAATAAACCGGATATTTTGTGTCCGGCGCCGACATTTACCTCTACATTTTTTTCAGTGCAGGCGGGAAGTTGTAGAATCTCTTCTGCAGTAAAAGAAACAGGAACAAACATCAGTTTGTTAACCGGCAGAGATTCAATATTTTGCATTAACTGATCTTTGAATTGAGAAATCTTTATATTATTTGCGGCATAGAAAAAAACGGCTCTTTCAGGCCGATGGCTGAAAATGGAAATCAGTGTCGGTACCATATTGGTTGCCAGCATGCCTAATAAAACGGTGTTTTTCCTTATGGGTTCAATCGCATTACTGTTTATTCGTCTGGTCTTTTCCTGCTTCGGATAAGGTGTCGTTGACTTGTCGGGTTGTCGCGATGAAGATTTAGGCAAAAGCTTTCCAAAATACGCTTTCAGGATTGCCTCTTCAGTATATCGGCGAACAGAAATTTTGTTGGCACTGTCATCTTTGGACAATCTCTCGATTATATGGCTGTTTTTTGAAAAAGCATAAATATATCTGTGATATAGCTCAAAAAACCGGTGGCGGCCAGACACAACAGCAATCAGGTGTTTGGCTTCATCCTGGGAGGTGATCTGGGTAATAAAACGGAGCGTATTTCCAATATTCCACACCAGATCAAAAACAATTCCCTGAATTTCAATATTCGCCAATGTCGGAATATTTTGCTCAGAAAATTGTTCAATTAAATCAGCCACTGCTTGAGTGAATAATTCCTCCCGGCTTTTTATGGCAGGGTTAAACGTAAAACCTTGTAGGTTTAGAAGAACAGGAACGTCAAACGGTTTGGGTAGAGGGGCCATATAATGTTTCATAAGAGAGCCGTTTGACATTTTAAAAACACGGATGCAGTCAAGCTCGGCATAAAGTATCAACACATCGCGTGACCAAATTGTCTGAATGCATGAAAGAATCTGAAATTTCAGACCGGGCGTCATATTGAAGATAATCATGTCATTTTCATGGCTATTGATAATCTGGGATATAAGGATATGCGGCGGCAGATTCCCAAATCTATCTGTTTTCAAGGATTCCGATATGGTATGTTCGGTTATTTGTGAAAATGACAGATCTGATAATTTTTCCAGTTCATGAATCAGTAGAGGCTTCAGTTCCTTGATATGGGGAGTGGTTAAAAGATAGATATGATCTGGCTTCTGGTACTGTTCGATAATGGATTTTAATGGGTTGACCAGCGCCGAAAATTGAGAACCAACAAGAGAAATATAAACGACAGGCATCGGATTTCTTCCATTTCATTAAAATGATTGGCAGATTCAAATGATGCTATCAAAAAACCAAAATAACCCTTCCAAATCGGAAGCCATTCTGGGCCTGCACTTCATTTTTTCCCACTTGTCGATTCCGCCAATGCGGAAATTCAACACGGTGGATCATTCTCTATTTCTTTACCGATGGGCAACCTGTGGCCGATCATGCAGCGTCATCTGCTTGAAAATACATATGCCGGTTGACTGATATGGTCAGAGATACAATTCCAAAAAGCGCAGGCCTGAATTTACATAACCGAAACAATTGCGAAAAACAAGATAATCCCGACAAGTGTTGGTGGCGGCGAAGCATCCGGCCTTTCTGCTGTCATTAGACGAACACCTTCCGATTTCTCCCAAACCCATCGATATCGTCCGAGACGGAATTGGCAGAAAGCGTCATTAACTTTTTGTAGAAAAGTACAAAAGGACATGATAGATATTTTCCAGAAATGGTATTGATCACAACAGAAAAAATGGGATTTTTCCGAGGGTAATCCGAAAATTTTTGTCCCAAAATTGATCCATTGTAATTTCGACGGGTTGCATTTTGGAGAATTGTGAAAAATCAATTTGCTCTCGAATTGCATAATATCAAATGGTTGTGACCCGTTTTAGATAATTCCGGAGCCGAAAAACCATGTATGTCTCCCGATTGAAAATCACTCTCGAAAATAGCTTGAAAAACAATTACATTTCAGATATCTACAAAACCGCTATCCAAATGGCCTTCAGATCTGGAGGGGTTACGACCCACAAACGGTCGCTCAATTTTAGAACTTAATCCATCCAAATGGCCTTCAGATCTGGAGGGGTTACGACTTTTAGAGCT
>Ga0351891_1010_pt1 | contig 93815 bp, 64 predicted proteins | sample TotcelFGM3001K13_FD_206768 | JGI IMG/M metagenome (GOLD analysis project Ga0351891, IMG submission 206768) | Enriched cells from coal bed in the Powder River Basin, Montana, United States - Total cells FGM rep3 HSBNCT.FGM.300.1.K13 ... | reverse complement strand
AGAGGAGAAACTGCGTTTGGCGCGGGAACTGCAAACGTTGAGCGTCAAGGCCGAACAGAACGCAGCCGAGCAGTTCGTGCTCCTGCGCACGGCGATGGAACTGGCCGGCGATGGCGGCGATGCCGCTTTGATGCTGGAGGTCATCGATGCCATCGAAGCCAACTTTACGGTCGACGCCCTGGAAGTCAAACGCCGCATGTTGACCAAGTTTGCCGGCGATGCCGAAGCCAAGCCGCGGATCGAGTCACTGGTCAATGGCTGTGTGACTGCCATCCGGCAAGCCATGCAAGCCGAACGCTACGACGTGGCGCTGGATCTGGCGAACCAAGCCTACCGCGTGTGCCAAAAACCGACCGGCCAGGACTGGCGGAAACAGACCTACGATCAGCGGACGGAGATCCAGCGGGCCGCCGAGCAATGGCAAGCCTTCGACCAGGCATTGACGACGCTGAAGACGAACGCCGACGATCCGGCGGCAAACCTGGTCGCCGCCCGCTGGTATCTGGCCAAAAATGGCGATTTCGACCGCAGCTTGCCGCACTTGGCCAAAGGCGGCAGCGAGACCTTGAAACGACTGGCCCAACAGGAACTGACCGCGCCGCCCACCGATCCCGCCCAGCAACTGAAGCTGGCCGATGGCTGGTGGGATGCGGCGCAACAGGAACCACAAACGACCGTCAAGGCGGGCCTGATGTCGCGAGCCGGCATTTGGTACCAGACAGCTCGTCCGCACCTGGCGTCGACCATCTTGCAGCAGAAAGCCGATACGCGGCTGAAGCAAATCGGGCTCCCGGAGCAAGACGATGTGCCGTGAGGCAGAGGGGTGGATCCTCGATAGCGTGCAGCAACAGGGGCCGACTTAGTCGGCTTTAGCCGACTCCCTGTCGTGGTTGGAAGGTCAAAAAGAACCTTGTTCTAGCCGGCTTCAGCCGGGCTTCTCGATCGTGGTTTCAACCGAGAGTTGCTTGGTGACGGAAATGTCTCAAGACATGACGAGAAGTCCGGCTTAAGCCGGCTCGAGAGGAAGTAGAGCAAACCTGCTTCCACCAGCTGAAGCTGGTGGCAAACAGGAGAGCCGGCTAAAGCCGGCTAAAAAATTAGCTGCTGGAAGTAATAAAATGTTTTGGTTTTCGTGCTCGTGACCGGCACGAGCACGGCCTACCCCCGGTTGGAGGTTCACTTCGCTGGGCGTAAGCATGCCACCGTCAACCGTGTGCGGTATAACTTGCCTGACGATGTCTCGTAGCCGACTTCCTCACCTCGAATCAAGAAACAAGGAATCCCCGACCGATGCCCCACGATCTTGATGTCACCGTGGATGGCCCTTCCCACGGCAGCGATTCGAGTTCAACGACGCTGTTGCGTTTGGTGCAAGCTCAGGATCCGCTGGCTTGGCAGCGTCTGGTGGACCTGTACGCACCGCTGATCTACCGCTGGTGCCGACGGCGCAATCTCCAGGCGGACGATTCGGCCGATGTAGCTCAGGAGGTGTTCACCGCGGTGTTCGCCAACGTGGGCGGATTCCGCAAAGATCGGCCGGGGGACAGCTTCCGCGGCTGGATGTGGACCATCGCTCAGAACAAGATCCGCGACTATTTCCGCCGCCGCCAAGGCCAGGCGGTGGCGTGCGGGGGCACCGATGCCCGCGGCCAGTTGGCAGAACTGGCCGCAGCCGATTCCGGGCCCCGGGTCGAAGCATTCGAGGATGATGACCGTAAACTGCTGGCCCACTTGGGTTTGAACGCGGTGCGCACGCGGTTTGCCGAACCGACGTGGCGGGCGTTCTGGCGGATTACGGTCGGCTCCGAGTCCCCCGCGGACGTCGCCGCCGACATGGGCCTGAGCCTGCGCGCCGTGTACCAAGCCAAGTACCGCGTATTGAGCACGATCCGCCAGGAATTGAGCGACCTGATGTAGCCGCCGAAAAAAAATTCGCCGGCGCGTTAACACCTCGCGTTGTTCCTTTGTGGAGTGCGGGGACTTGGCACCGCTTTGGAACCAAACCCGAAGCCGCGCGACGCTTCCGGCGCTCGATCGGCCTCGGCCACCCGTACTCAACCCGTGTCCTTAACACGAACGTCCAACGCAAAGCGGTGACAAGTCACCGCACTCCAAAGGGAGATCCCCATGCTCGCCACCTGTCCCAATCGCCAGCAATTGCACGAGTTCCTGGTCGGCACGCTGCCGCCGGACGACGCCGACACGATCGCCGGTCACCTGGAATCCTGCACCACGTGCCAGGGCAGCCTGCAGAGCCTGGATGACGGCCAGGATTCGTTCATCGGGCTGCTGCGCCAGCCGGCCCCGGAGGACGAATACGCGGCGGAACCCGCCCGCGGCCGCTTGGTCGACGCGGCCAAAGGCTTGCTGGTCGCTGCCGCCGCAGGCGGCGGCCATTCCCAGACGCTGCAGCCCATCGACCAGACGGCGATCGCCGCGGAACTGGGTGAATACGAGCTGATGGAAAAACTGGGCCAGGGCGGCATGGGCGCCGTGTACAAAGCCCGGCAGAAAAAGCTGAAACGGATCGTGGCCATCAAACTGCTGCCCAAAGAGCGGCTGGCGGACCTGAAAGCCGTCGCTCGATTCGAGCGCGAGATGGAGGCCGTCGGCGCCGTCGATCACCCGAACGTCGTCCGGGCGATGTACGCCGGCGAGCACGACGGCACCCCGTACCTGGCCATCGAGTATGTGGACGGCTTGAGCTTGTCCGACGTGGTGAGCTGCCTGAAATGCCTGCGGATCGCGGACGCCTGCGAGCTGATGCGTCAAGCCGCCGTGGGCTTGCAGCACGCCCACGAAAAGCGGCTCGTGCATCGCGATATCAAGCCGTCGAACCTGATGCTGACCCACGACGGCACCGTGAAAGTGCTCGATCTGGGCTTGGCCCTGCTGCATACCCCAGCTTCGCAGGGCGCGGAGATGACGGCCGCCGGTTCGATGATGGGCACCGCGGACTACGTCGCGCCCGAACAGGTCACGGACAGCCACAGCGTCGACATCCGCGCGGACGTCTATTCGCTCGGCTGCACGCTGTACAAGCTGCTCTCGGGGCGAGCCCCCTTTGTCGGTCCGGAGTACAAGAACGACATCAGCAAGATCATGGCCCACGTCCAGAAGACGCCGACGCCGATTACGTTGCTGCGCAGCGATGTATCGAGCGACTTGGCGGCGGTCGTCGAGCGGATGATGGCCAAGGACCCGGCGCAGCGTTATGCCACGCCCGCCGAGGTCGCCGCCGCGCTGGCCCCGTTTACCGCCGGCGCCGATCTGCGCCGGCTGATGGCCGAAGCGATGCAGATCAAGGAGCCGGGTACAGCCGTTCCCCCGCTGTCGCTGTCGACCGTCAAACTGAGCGGCTCGGCGCACTCGGATACGGGGTCGCCGCTCGTTGGCGTACTCCGGCCAGAGGCGCCGGGGGTGAGAGAAATGGGATTGGCGGCCGTTCCGACAGCTCGCGCAGCGGGCGCCGGCGCGGGCCGCCGTCGCATCGGGATCGCCTTGGCGGCTGCCGCGGCCGCGATTCCGCTGTTGCTCGCCGGCTGGATTATTATCCGCGTGCGAGACGACAAGGGAAACGTCGTCTCCGAACTCAAGGTGCCTGCGAATCAGACGGTCGAGATCGAAGAGGAAGGCAAGCCACTGGCCAAGTTTCCCGCGCAGGAGAAACCCGCGAAGAAGACGGGCATCGTCCGTTCTGTGCCGGCGACGCCCAAGATCGCGGCGCAACAAGCGCCGACGATCAAGGCGGGCGATCCCATCCATCCGTTCGCACTCGTAACCCAACCCGCCCCCTTGCCTGAAGTGCGCAGCTGGACAATTGAGACCCGGGGTCATCGCGGGGTCGTGACCGGACTCGCCGTCCACCCAAACGGTGAATTGCTCGCCAGTGCCGGCGACGACTGCGTTTTGCGGCTGTGGAATACCAAAACTGGTACACATATCCGCGCCTTCGTGGGCGAAGGACACGCAGTTGCTTGGTCTCCCGATGGCGAGGTCTTGGCTGCGGTAGGCGCGAACTGCCTAGTGCTGCGTGAGACAGGAACGTGGCGGCATCTACGCACGATCCAGAAGAAAGAGTCGTTGGGGGCCATATCGGCGGTTGCTTGGTCTCCAGACGGAACTCTGATTTCATGGTCGCAGGGCGCCACCCATAGTGATGTCATACAAATCGTCCGTGCCGAGACGGGGGAATTACTACACAAACTCCCCGACTGTGGAGCTATCTCTTGGTCAGCGGATGGCGAGACGATCGCTATAACGCGCACAGTGGGCCAAGAGAGCAGGTTTTGGGATGTCAAGACGGGCGTGCTAAATCGCACGAGTCGAGGCATGAAAGGCTGGTCGCCTGATGGAAAACTACTTGTGGCGTTCGAGGGGCTGGAACTTAAATTCTCGGATGCTGCATCGGGCGAGCCCGTGAGGTCGATAACGCGTGCCACATTCCATAATGGATACGGTAACGGGGTCGTTTGGTCTCCTGACGTTCGTTATGTCGCGGTCTGGGGTGACGGGGCCATCTACGACGTCACCACCGGCGACCGCGCGGCGGACGTTGGGGTCTGCTCGTCTATAGTATGGGCGCCCGATCAATCGTATGTCGTTACAGGGCAAGGGGATGGGACGATAAATTTCAAGCAAATGCCTTCTGGCGAGCTAATCAAACAGGTACAGGGACACGCCGGAGGGAAAACGGCTATGGCATGGTCTCGGGGCGGGAAATCTTTGGCGTTGGCTTTCCCTTCTCGCATGAGAGGCTACATCTGGAAGCCCACATCGAGCGAATTTCCGCACCGATTTGAGAAATGCAGCTATGTTTGCCGAGCACTAGCGTGGTCGCCCAACGGACTCACCCTCGCTGGCCTCGCTAACGGCAATGATCTTGGAGTCTGGGATGGCGGTACGGGACAACTGGTCCGAACCGCTGCTGTACCAGGAACGTGGGCGCTCTGCTTCGGCTGGTCTGAGGATAGTCGTCGACTTGCTCTATCGCGGAGCGACCGAGTCACAATTGCAGAGGCCTTCAGCGGAACACCGGATCGGATGCTTGAGGAAGTCAAAGGGTTAACTCCCGAGTGCCTCGCGTGGTCTCCCGACGGGAGCCTCATCGCCGTTGCCTGCGCAAATCACTCCGCTGACGGCGATCTCTACGGTATCCATCTTTTTGATGCGGCCAGCGGGAAGGCACTGTGGAAAAGAGGCAAAGACGAGTCTTACTACTCTGTAGCTTGGTCGCCCGATGGCAAGACCTTGGCTGGCGTGATGTTCTCTGAGATAAAGCTATGGGACCGCGACGGCAATGAACTCGACACGCTGAAAACCCGTTGCGCTCCCCCTGATATCAGCTGGTCCCCGGACGGCAAGACAATGGTCGCGGATGGTTGGCTAGTTGGTGCTCCCCTGACGCTGAAGACCTATTCGTGGGATGCCGAGACGGGGTCGTTACGAGGAATTGTTGACTTGCCGCTTGTGACTGCATCGAATCTTCATAATACCGACTGGGCTCATACAGCAAGACACGGTTCCGTGGTCGCGATTGCGGACGGTGGTTTGGTTCGCCTGTGGGATACCACAGCGGTTCGTCCGCTCGGCGTATTGGCCTTGCTAACCGACGACAAGTCGCTGATTATTTCCCCCACCGGCCATTACCGCGGCACCCCGCGTGTCGAACGGGAATTGGTGTATGTGGTGGATACAGATGAGGGACAGGAGACGCTCACGCCGGAGGAGTTTTCTCAGAAATACGGCTGGAAAAACGATCCAACGAAGGCCAGCATCGAAACACGTTGAAGCTTGCAGCAGACCGCTGCCGTAGACTGAGGTGTATTACTTCTCCATCTACCACACGAAAAGGCTCGACGAATGAGAACACGCTTGTGGTCCGTGGCCGTTGCCGCAGCGTTTGCCGCCGCTTGTTCAATCGCCATCGCGGCGGCGCCACCGTCGCCGAAAACGCAGATCGGGGATCGAGCACAGCCCTGGCATGTGCGATTGCCTCGCAGCCAACTGCTGGCCGCTTGGGCGCGCATCAAGGCTCTGCCGCTCCCGGGCTTGCCGCTCGAACTGCGCTTCAATATCACGGGGCAGGCTTTTCATGTCAGTCCCAGCGGCGACGACGGGGCGGACGGAACGCGGCAAGCTCCCTGGCGGACGCTGCAGCATGCGGTCCTTCAACTTCGGCCCAATACGGTCGTCTACCTGGACAAAGGCACCTACTTTGGCCCGGTCGTCGTCGCGGTACAAGCTACCGCCGAGGCGCCGGCGGCCATTCGTGCGGTCGAAGGCCACGAAGTAATCGTGACCTATTCCGACGACTTCGTGGCCGCCGAGCAGGCCAAGGTCCGATCGGCGCCCACGGCGGGGCGGACCCGCGCCCTGGACGAGCAGGGCCAGGAGTTGCATTATCCACCGTTGATCGACGTCCGCGGCACGTTCATCGAAATCACGGGCCTGCACCTGGTCGGAGTGCGGGATCGTCTGCCGCACAATCTGTACTCGGAGAACGGCGTGTCGTTCTCGGGCGGCGGCGGTGAGGGCTGCCGCGTGCTGAATTGCGAGATTGAGAACGTGGGCCATTGCGGCGTCAAGGAGATGGGGCACGGCGGGCACTCGATTCTGATCGCCGGCAACCTGATTCACGACGTCGGTCAGACCTTCCACGATCATGGGATCTACGCTCCGGCGAATGACATCACGGTCCGCAAGAACCTGCTGCTGAACGCCACCGGGTGGGGATTGCACGCCTACTCGGCGCCGCGCCGGATCGTGGCCACACACAACGTGGTGGCCGGCAACGACCAGCACGGGATCATCCTTGGCGGACCGGACGCCCTGGTCGCCCACAACGTGTTCGGCAGCAATCACAAGGGCGGATTGTTCTTTTTCCGTTCCGGCTGCACCGGGGCGAACGTCACGAATAACCTGTTCTACGACGATCCGGCGGTCGATTTCGACCAGATGGGTGACGCCAAGCAGGCGCCGTCGGGCAACCGGTTCGACTACAATTGCCTGGTCCCCGGCGTACGGCTGGGGAACCTGTCGCCGCAAGACAAGGCCGGACCGCACAACGTGCAGCTCAATCCCCAGGCAATCGACGCCCGAACCTTGGACTTTCGTCTGGGCCGGCGAAGTCCCTGCATCGACGCCGGCTCAGACATCGAGATGCCTTTCCAGGGCAAGGCACCGGATATCGGCTTGTTGGAAGTGCGGTAGGGGTCGGGCGTTCAAAATTCAATTTTGGCCGATAGATAGTCTAACGACCGGGATCGATCATGCTCGGCCAAAATTGAATTTTGAACGCCCGACCCCAGCTTGCGTAATCTTGCCACTGGCGCTGCAGTGTTTACAATGAAACCAAAGTATGGACTGCGAGACCTCGATGAATGTCCTTTCTCGATCAGCTATCGACGAGGCGATTCGGCGTCATCCCGTCGCGGGATCCTGGCTCAACGCTTGGTGGAAGGTGGCAAAACGCGAGCAGTGGAGAAGCCTCCGTCATGTGCGGGAGACTTATTCCCAGGCGGATCAGGTTGGCAGTTGCTTGGTGTTCGACGTCAAAGGAAACGCATACCGTCTGATTGTCGGCGTGCGATACGCATCCCGGACTCGCGGGGGAACTTTGTTTGTCAAGCATTTCCTGACGCACGCAGAATACGATACGGGCGATTGGAAAAAGGACTGTGGATATGAATGCTAGTGCCGTGGCCCAAACCCCCTACGAGCGGTTGCTTCTACAGTTCGCGCCCCGGGCGATTCGTAGTCGAACCCAGTACCAGCGCGTCCTCCGTCAAGTCGACCGGTTGATGCGTAAGCCCAAGTTGACGCGAGCTGAAGACGATCTGCTCGAACTGCTCGCGTCACTGATCACCCAATACGAACAGACCCGCTTTCCTGTTCCCGATGTATCGTCCGGCGAAATGCTTGCGCACCTGCTCGAAGCGCGAGGCGTGACCGAGGCTGACGTGGCCGCTGCAACGGCAATTTCGAAGCCGACGCTCGCCCGGTTCATCGACGGTTCGCAAGCCATGGACGCGGCCAGTCGCGCCACGCTGGCCAAGTACTTCCACATCTCGGCGGACCTGTTCCTGTCCGCCGACTAGCCTGTGGGAGTGCGGTGCCTTGTCACTGCTTTGGCGAGACCCCCACGAGCTCGCCTCGTGAGTGAATGAGATTTACAGGCTAAATCCGTCACCGTTTCCTCGACCCCCTTCCCGTCCCCCACTTCCCGATTCCGCCGCCAGAGGCGGCGGAATCGGGAAGTGGGGGACGGGAAGGTTTGTGGCGTCGCCGGGTTAGCTCGACAATCTTCTTCACCCACGAGGCAAGCTCGTGAGGGTCGCCGGGCGTAAATTAAATTGCGGCGTCAGTTGAACGGGTCTGATGGACACATATTCCAAGAGTCGCACTTCCGGGCGACCCTGCCTCTTTGGGTACACACCGGACGGTGTGTACATTATCGTCATTTACGAACTGGCCGACGAGGACACGATTTACCCCGTGACCGCTTACGAAGTCCGCGAACCGTAAAAGGATCATTCCGAATGACCGACCGACGTATTGTCAAACGCGTTGTGCGGACGACTCGCGTCAGCGCGGAAGAGGCCCAGCGACTGAACGAGATCCGCCGCCAGGTGATGGAGGATTTCCCGCCTGTGGAATCGCCGCCCGGAATCCCAGCCAGGATTCGGGCCGCACGTCGCGCGAAAAAGCTGACTTGGCACGCGGTCGCCCAAGCTGCGGGACTGCCCGGCGCGAGCGTTGTGCGTGATATCGAACTCGGCCACGATATACACGTCTCGAACCTGGAAGCCGTGGCTCGCGTTCTGGACTTGCGGTTGGACTTGGTCCCCGTCGAGGCTTGAGATCGGCTCCAACCATGGAAAAGCCGCGGGGCTTTCCGGGCCGAATGTCTCGAACGCTCGACCCCAGGATTTGTGCCTTTTGTGCCTTCTTGTGGCCATCGTCGAACCGCAACGCTCCGAAGCAAGGAAATAGGGAGCAGCAGTGGGCGCCGATTTCATCGTCGTGAACGGCCACAAAGAGGCACAAGAGACACAAAGGGCAGGTGCGCGGATGATAAGGTCGGGCGTTCAAAATTCAATTTTGAACGCCCGACCCCAGGCACAACGCGCGAGAATGCATTACATTATTCTCGGTTTGCCCCCAAAATCGGAAGGACACGGAGCGTCGGTTACCGTTACCGCTTAGATCGCAAGGAGTAGAAGATCATGAGCAAACTCAAGTCCAATACATTCCGCCAGCGGATCGAACAGTACCTGGACGAGTCGGGCGAAGACATTGTCTGCCGAAAACGCAACGAAGCGTACAACTTGGTTTGGGCGGACGACGGGACCCTGGTGGCAAGGCTGAAGCCGACCGGCCAGGGCGACGAGGTCGAGATCTTCTGGTGGGACGGCACACGCTGGGAGGACGTCGACGAGTTCGGCTGCGTCCTGCCGCTGATGGACGCGCTCAATTTTGTGTTCGAGGATCAGAGCGGACGTTTTTTTGGGGAGGACGAAACCGAAGACGACGAGGAATCGTTTTCCCCTGCGTCCCGCGTCTTTGGACAGGCATTTGGTTTGACGATCGTGACGGCAACGTTGGCCGGCTGCCTCGCCGGCCTCTCTTCGGACGTCGTCCAGGGATTGACGGTCGGCGCGCTGGTCGCCTTGCTAGGATCCCTCATCCAGTCTCGACGGGAGTTCGCTTGGGGACTGGCCATCCGATTGACTGTCATTGTCGGCATGCCGGCGATTTTTGCCGCAGCCGTCGCGGGCGCGTTGGGCGGCGCCTTGAACGAAGCCGTGGCCACCGTGTGGTGGGGCCGAATCGCGGGGGTCTTGATCGGCGGCGTGTGCGCTCTCCTTTTTTACGTCCATAGGGCGCTCGGCTGGTCTTTTTCCTTTTCGGCGGGTCTGTTGCTTGGAATCTCCCTTGTGGACAAGCTGGGCATCACCCAGATGCACTTGGTCTGCCTGCTGGCCGCCCTCGGGGCCGTCGGATTCGCCCAGGCATCCCGCTGGATGTTTGCGACGCCGATCGTGGCCATCGGCAGCGAAGTCATCTACGAGGAGGCCCGGCGGCGAAAGTTTCGTCTGGAACGATAAGGATAAAGCCGCTGGTCCGCAGAACGGCATCTACAAGCCGAACTCAGCGTACTCGGACGACGGTACACGCATAGTCCGAATCGATGGGTTCCCAACGCCGCACGTTCGCCGTCCGTCTCTGGCACTGGCTGCGGTACCTTCAGTCCTGGTCGTTATAGACGGTCGAGATCACGTTCCGCGCGAACAATCCGAACGATCTCCACGCCGTCCGAAACGGCACGAAAAAAAATCACGTAGCTGCCACTCGTGAAACTTCGACAGGGACCGAACCCGCGCGTTTGCCGCCGCTCCCCGACGTCGGTATTCTCGGCCAGAAATTCACAGGTTGCTTCGATCTTTTCGACCCAGCGGTACGCCGCATCGGGCTCGTCTCGCGCGATGTATCCCGCATTGTCGTACAGATCCTGCGCGGCCAGCGACGAGTAGTGAACCTTCGGCATGGGCTACGGAACCCGCCCGTCTTCGATGGCCTTGATCCGTCTTCTCGCTTCCGCGTAGACCTTGCTGGCCTCAAGGCGGTTGCCCGCGTCCAGGTCGTCGAGACCTGCCTGCACGTCCCTCTCCAATTGTTCCCTCCTGAGCACCAACTTGATGCCCTCGGTCACAACCTCGCCTTCATCGCGAAACCGACCTTCCGCAATCAGCTTCTGGACGGCCGGACTGAAATCGACTGGGATCTGAGTGTTCATGTTCCATTTGCCTCAGCGCGTGACGGCATCCACCACAGCGCATCCGCAAGTCCGCATTCCCGTGACCCGCGATGCGGTGCATGCCGCAATCTTTCGGTACATTGTACACAGCATTGACGTTTGTCACCACGCCAACGGCGCCGAAGCCCCAAATGGTTTTTCGCCGCTTGGGCGTCAAGAATGAGTTGTCAACAAGGTCTTTTTTTCACGTGAAATCGTACTGGAACCGGCCGTCGGGGGTGAGGGAAACTTGGACGCCGCCGATCGGCCGATCCTCGGCCATGCGGGCCAGGAATTCGCCGGACATCTCGGGCAGCAGCGTGCGGGTCAGGATGTGGTCCACGTTGCGGGCGCCGGTGTCGACTTCGGTACAGCGTTGGGCGATGTGATCGACGAGTTCGGGCCCATAGCGGAATTCCGCGCCGTGGTTCTCGCGAACGCGGCGGGCGATCTTCCGCAGTTTGAGTTCGATGATTTTCCTCATTACCTCGTCGCTCAGCGGATAATAGGGCACGACCGCCAAGCGTCCGAGGAAGGCCGGTTTGAACCGCTTCAACAATTCGGGGAACAGGGCCTCGCGAAAGCCGTCCGGGTCGGGCCGCGTGTCCGGATCGCTGCACAAACTCTTGATCAAGTCGCTTCCTTCGTTGGTCGTCATCAGGATGACGGTGTTCTTGAAGTCAATGTCCCGGCCTTCGCCGTCCTTCATCGTGCCCTTGTCGAACACTTGATAGAAGATGTCCTGCACGCCCGGATGCGCCTTTTCCATCTCGTCCAGCAGCAACACGCTGTACGGCTTGCGGCGGACCGCCTCGGTCAGCACGCCGCCTTCGCCATAGCCGACGTAGCCCGGGGGCGAACCCATCAGGAGCGAGACCTTGTGCTCTTCTTTGAACTCGGACATGTTGATGACCGTCATGTTCTGTTCGCCGCCGTACAGCAGATTCGCCAAGGTCACGGCGGTTTCCGTCTTGCCCACGCCGCTGGTGCCGGCCAGCAGAAAGACGCCGACCGGGCGGCCGGGATCCGCCAAATTTGCGCGCGACGTGCGAATGCTCTGGGCAATGATCTCTAAGGCATGGGATTGGCCGATGAGCCACTGTTCCATCTGCGCCTTGAGGTGCAGCACCGTTTTCAACTCGTCGGCCACCATGCGGCCCAGGGGAATGCCGGTCCACGCCGAGACGGTTTCGGCGACTGCCTGCGAGCTGACGCAGAAATGCACCAAGGGCGATTGGCCTTGCAGCTGTTTCAACTCGGCCTCCACGTCCCTCAACTCCTGCCGCAGCTGGGCCCGCTGCTCCTCCGACAACGGTTCGGCCGGCGGTTGGTCCGCGGCTTGGCCCGCGCCGCTGATGTCCGTTTGCTCGGCGTCCCGCGCCGCGGTCTGCTCGGCGGCTTGCGTTTGGCCTTCCAACGGGGCGCGCAGACCGCGGATGCGGTCCACGAGTTCCCGCTCTTGCTGCCAGCGCTGTTCGAGGTTCGCGAGATCCTGCCGGACGGTTTCACGCTGGTTCTCCAGATCGGCCAGTTCCGCCCGATGGTCCGCTCCGACGGCCGTCTCGCGCTGCAAGATGTCGATCAAGACCCCGAGCTGGTCGATGCGGCGGCGGGCGTCTTCGACCGCCGGAGGCGTCGCGGTCTGGCTGATCCCGATCCGAGCGCACGTCGTGTCCAGCACGCTGACGGCCTTGTCGGGCAGTTGCCGGCCGGAGATGTAGCGATGGGAAAGCCGCACGGCGTCGATGACCGCTTCGTTCAAGATCCGCACGTGGTGATGCTGCTCCAACGTGTCGACCAGGCCGCGCATCATTTCGACGCCGCTCGTTTCATCCGGTTCCTCGACCTTGACGACTTGAAACCGCCGTGCCAGCGCCGCGTCCTTTTCGAAATACTTCTTGTACTCGGCCCAGGTCGTGGCGGCGATTGTCCGCAGTTCCCCGCGGGCCAAGGCCGGCTTGAGCAGATTGGCGGCGTCGCCGCCGCCGGCTTGACCCCCGGCGCCGATCATCGTGTGCGCTTCGTCGATAAACAGGATGATCGGCGTGGGCGATGCCTTGACCTCGTCGATCACCGACTTGAGGCGATTTTCGAACTCGCCCTTGATTCCGGCTCCGGCCTGCAGCAATCCCAGGTCCAGGGTCCGCAAGGCCACGCTCTGCAGCGCCGGAGGCACGTCGCCCGCCGCGATCCGCAGGGCAAAGCCTTCGACCACCGCCGTCTTGCCCACGCCGGCTTCGCCGGTGAGGATCGGATTGTTCTGCCGCCGGCGAGTCAGAATGTCGATGATCTGCCGGATTTCCGGATCGCGTCCCAGCACGGGGTCGATGTCGCCCCGGCGGGCGCGGGCCGTCAAATCGACCGTGTACTGGTCCAAGGCGGGAGTCTTGGTGGGACCCCGCGGCTGGCCTGGTGCCGGAGTTGCCGTCCCGGCCGCCGCCGCCGCCGCTTGCCCGCTCTCGTCCGTCTTGGCGACGACGGCGGGAAAATCCCGGTATAACGCGTCGGCTGAAATCCGCTGCAATTCCCCCGAAGCCTCGCGAGCGACCCGGGCCAGCATTTCGTCGGTCAATAGCGCGCACAGCAAATGCCCGGAGCGAACCTGCGAAGCGCCGAACTCGACCGAGGCGATCACCCAGGCCTCGCGGATCAGGTCCACGACCTGCGGCGACAGCCCCGGGGGGCGGGCATTGCCCGTCTTCAACCGATCGATGGCCGCGGTCATCGTCCGCATCACCCGCGAAGCGTCGATCTCGAAATGCCTCAGCAGCGCGGCGAGGTCCGTATTGTGGGTCTCCAGCAGCTTGAGCAACCAGTGCTCGAGTTCCACATTGTAGTTCGTCCGCGACAGACACAAGCCCGCAGCGCTCTCCAGGGACCGGCGGCAAGTCTCGTTTAACTTGGCGACCAGCGACTTCAGATTGACGGATACCATGATCGGCCTTTCGTGCGAGAAGAGAGTCAAGGTTCCTTGGGAACAAACACCGCGTCGTCGGCGTCACGGTTCAACGGGCGGTTGCGAATCCAGGTGTTCCAGCCCAGCCGCGACGGATCTTGCCCGTCGCCTCCCAAGCGGCACCACGGGACGTCCGCAGCGCGCAGCACCAGCTGGACCTCAAAATCCCATTGCGGGCCCGCGTAGGTCCGCACCAGTTGTCCCAGCGTGGACAGGGATTCTTCGCCGGGAACGAAATGTCCGAAGCGGGCGTAATCGAGCGGTCCGAGGCGGACGCGAAACTTGCTCTGCACGTCCCACACCCGCTCGCCGATCACCACGTTGGCGCCCAATTGGTGATTCTGCCCCAGGCGGTTGTATGAACCGGGCAAGCGCGATTGGTCCGCGAGGCTCAGATACAGCCACTGCCCGCGAAACTGGCGGATCTCGGCGGCGACCGCGAAATAGTCCGCTACGACGACTTCCAGCGACACCGCCGCTGGCGGAGATTGGGCGAACAGCCCCGCATAATACAGCAAGGCTTCGTCATCGTAGCTCGAGCGCCGCCGCGTCCCGCCCGTGCCGAGCCCCACCAGGCAATACAGGCACTGGGTGAACAGGTCTTCTTCCCGGCCCGGAGTGAGGCTCTTTTCGTACCCGATCGGAAAGCGGTACTTCTCCCAGGCCCGGTAGAACAGCGACAGGGTGCGATGGTGGAACAGATCCAAAAAATCCCGTAGCGTGTAATCCTTGCCTCGCATCCGTTCGATCGTCAGCGCGGTGTAAAACTCCGGCAACACGCCGTGCGGCCCGACCAGACCCAAGCAGTTCGCCAACAGTTCGAGCGGCCGGCCGGCCGGCGCCTCGGCGGACTCGTCTTCGGCGGCGCGCCGAATCTCGGCGACCGATGCCGCCGGAAAGGCATGCGAGACATGGGCCCGCAACCGGACGGCCTCGTGGCGCGGCGCATGATCCCCGCCGACTGGCAGATGCGGTCCGCCACCGTCCCGGGCCGCCTGGTCGGCGGCCCACCGCTGGAGCACGCGCACCGCTTGGAAGAAATCGAAACCGTGCGCATCCTCCAGCAGGCGTTCGATCAGAGCAGTACGGTCTCGCCCGCTCGTGGAGCCCATCGTCGCAATTCTCCTTCGCGCTTGTTCGTCGTGGCCACCAGCCGGGAAAACGAATTCACCGAGCAGTAGAGGCCCAGGAAACGTTCCAGCACACAGGCAAACAGGTACACGCCGCTGCCGGCGAAACGGGTTTCATCGAAATGCACGGTCACCTCGACGCCGCGGCAGAAGCCGAGCCGCGGGTCCCCAGCTCGGCCCACGATGCGGCGGCTCCGCACGTCGAGGATGCCGTCGATCATGGCCCGCGTCTGGGCGGAATCGGCAAAGTCGTACAGTTTCAGGATCTCGCGCAGCGCGTCGGCGCCTTCCTCGCCGTCGGCCAGCGAGAGGTGGTTCAGCGACAGGTGCGAGATCAGCCGCCACAGCGCGCCGCGCCGCAGCGCCGGCCGCAGCGTGCGCGTGGGCCGGGTCAGGCACGCGATCCGCTGCAGCGGCGCGCCGCCCGGCAAGCGGAGCTGCGGCCCGCCTTCGCCGAAGGGCAGCCGGTGCGGCAAGTCGCGGTCCAAGCACGCGGTCTGAACGTCCAGGGTCCAGTCGGCCGGTGCGGCGGGATCAAACTGCAGGTCCAGCAGCGAAAGATACACTTCGGTGCCCGGGTCCACACCGCTCGCCCGGCGCCGCACCGCGTGCCAGAATGCTTTCTGCGGTTTGCCTCCCGCCGCATGCCGGACACTGTAAAACGGCGCAAACTCGAGCGTTTCGTCCGCGGGCGACGTCGCGGTGACGCGGTCGATCGAGTACACCTCGCAGGACCGGGGCCGGCGGGCGTCGGGAACTACGCGATATTCGGACTCGGCGTGCGTCAAGGCAATCGGCTCGGCCCGCTGCGGGTACAAGTTGATCGCCGGCGTGCAGCCCAGTTGGAAACTGTCGGCGGTGATATTCTGCTCCAGGTCGGGCAGGGAACGGTTCAGATAGAAGAACACGTCCAGCGTCCGTCCGGCTCCGGCCATGGCCGCGTTCCCCAGGCCGGCCAAATCGAAGAACAGGAATTTTTCGGGAAAGCTGAAATACTCGGTCAGCAGCCGATAGCCCACGAAGGACCGCGGCGAGTAAGGCAACAGTCCCTGGTCACGGTCGAAGCCCACCGGGGCGATGCATTCGGGACCGCGCAGGACCGGTCGCGGATCCTGGGGCGATGCCGCCAGCGCGACGCCGATCACGTTGTTAAACAGCAGTTCGTACAACGCGTAGACGTGCTGCGTCTGGCCCTTGAGATAGCATCGCAGGCGGTCCATTGTCAGCGCCGCAAACGTCACGTCGTTCGACAGGCATTGCAGCTGGAGGTGGAGCACCGCGACGGCGGAGGCGGAGAATGGCGTCACCGGTGCGGCAAAGGGCCGGGCCGCCAGGCCGGCCTTCCGCAGTTCCACGGGCCAGAGCGTCACGGGATAGCAGGTGCGAAACCGGCACGGCTGGCCGTCGATCGGCTCGGTTTCCAGCAGCGTTTCGCGCAGAATGCCATAGCCGGCCGTCAACTCGCCCTGGCTCCGGTCGAGCACGAATTGCACGATCGTCATCGACGGGATCGGCGCCAGGTAGTGCGGGTACAGCACGCTCAGCATCGCGTCGGACAGTTCGGGGAAATCGTCGTCCAGCTTGTGCCGAAGGCGGGCGTTCAAATACGCAAAGGCCTCGATCAGCCGTTCCACGTGCGGGTCTTCGGCCGTGTCGGCGGACAGCCGCAGCCGCCCGGCGATCTTGGGATGCGCGTCGGCGAATTCTGCGCCCAGGCGGCGGACGAAGGCCAGTTCGCGATCGTAATACGGCAGCAACTCGTCGCTCATCGCGCGGCTCCCTTGACTTCGATTTCTCCGCTGATGGGCTCCCAGGAGGAATCGAAGACGACGTCTTCGAACGCCGGCGCCGCGTACACCACGGCGTCGATCCGGAATCGCAGCGTCCGCTCCGCTCCCGCGGCGGGGGGCAGCATTTCCACGCGGACGCTCTTGAACCGCGGATCGAATTCGCGCACGGCGGTCTCGATGACCCCGCGGAGTTGTTCGCGCACGTCGCTCGCGCTCACGTCCATTCCGGTGATGTCGGGAATTCCGTAGTTGACCAGAGACCGCTCCAATTCCGTCAGGTGGGGCGGCCGGCTTCCCGCACGGCGCCGCGTATTCAAGAGGTTTTCCAGATCCCGCCGCAGACTCAGCTTCATTTCGCGCAGCACCTGGTGCCTCGCTTTCATCGGCTCGCGCGTCTGCGCCGGATCATCGTCCAGCAGGCGATCGAGCAGCGAGGGCACCAGCGGCTGGTCGGACAGGATTGACGGCATGGCCATCGCTTCCTCGCAGGTTGCGTTATGCGCCGGGGCCCGTCGGCTCAAACGTCAGCGTTTCGATCTCCATGATGCCCACGTCTTGCTCGCCGGCCAGGAACGTGCGCTGCCCCACGCCGCGGACCAGTTCCCCGTCTCCGCCGTGCCAATCGGTGTACCGGCCGAGCCGCACGCGCACGTCCGGGTCGGTCTCCGAGCCGGCGTACAGCACCGGCAGGAAAACCGCGCCGTCGGGACCGTCGCGAACAATCATCCGGGCGCTCCGCCACAACAGATCCCGCAGTCCGGCCGGTTTTTGGAACTCGATCTCGCTGATCCGTTCGATGGGCACCCAATAGTATTTGCCCGTGGTCGTGAGGACTTCGAAGAACGAGGCCGTCAAGTCGTCGAGATCTCGAAAGTCCTCAAACGCCTGACCGTTGCAGATGCCCGGGATGGGCCGGCGCTGCGTTTCCGCCTGGGCGAGCAGATCGGCCGCTTCGGCCGAGCGGCCCTCGCGGAGCGCGATCGACGCCTGCAAGTGCAACTGCAACTGGGGCGAAGGCGGGCCGAGAAACTCCGGCAGCCGCCCGTCGCGGTAAAACTGTTGCCGCGCCACCGCGGTGCGGACGAGTTGCCGGAACAGGGATACTCCGAACTGGGCGCCGGGTTCCTGGCGGCCGAGCGTCTCCAGCTGGCCGTCCGCCCGTTCCAGATCGCCGGCCCAACACAGCAATTCCGCCAGCGTGCTGCGGCGGGGCACGTCGCTGGGATGCAGCCGGACTTCGGCCAGAGCCGCTTGGACGGCTTCGTCCAGCTGTCCCGCGTCAAACAGTTCCTTGACATTCATTTTGATGTTCTCCGAAAAATGCTTCCCGCTCGTCGTCGTCCCCGTCCTCGTCGTACGCGCCGCAGTTCCTACTCGCCCCGTCCGGGCGCCAGTTTGGTGGCCAGCCGTACCGCGGTGGTCAGCTCGTCCAGCTGGAAATGAGGCCACAGATGCATCACGCACAGGTAGCTGCCCGGCCGGCCGGGATCCTCCCGCAGCCGCACGTCGGCTTGCCGCAGCGGGTACTTGGCTTTGACTTCCGCCGAGGCCTCGGCATCGCCCGTGACGTAACGCTGCAGCCAATCGTGCAACACGCGCTCACAGACATCCGCTTCGACAAACGAGCCGATCTTCTCGCGGGCCGTGACTTTCAGATAATGCGCGAACCGGGACACGCACAGCAGGTATTGCAGCATGGCGGAGATCCGCGCGTTGGCCGTCGCCGCCGGCTCGTCGTACTTCTTCGGCTTCTGGACCGACGGCGTGCCGTAAAATGCGGAGCGGCCCGTGTCTTGGCAGCGGCACAAGGGAATGAAACCCAGTTCGCTCAGTTCGGGCTCCAGGCGGTCCGTGATCACGACGTCGGTCGATCCCGTGGGGGCCACGCCGGGCCGGTCGGTAGCGGCGCTGGCCACGGGCAGCCCCGGCACCAGTCCGCCGCCGCCCTCCGGCGGCACGCCGCGGATGCCGGCCAGCCAACCGGACTCTCGAAACGTGCGGATCAGCACGGCTCCCCACGCAAAGGCCGCATTGCCCCACAGATAATTGCGGGCGTCGCGGCCGCTGGTCGCTTCGCGGAAGCGAAACCGGTGGTTTCGCGAACTGTCGTCGGCATACGGCAGCCGCATCAGGACGCGCGGCAGCGTCAGGCCCACGAACCGCGCTTCTTCCGTTTCGCGAAACGCGCGCCATTTCAAATAGTCCAACTGCTCGAACGTCTTGGCGTGGCTCAGCGGCTGCTGGAACGTAACGAAGTCGTCCATTCCAAACATGGCGGGATGGACGCCGGCCACGAACGGCGCAAAGGCGGCCGCGGCCACTTGGGAGATCGCCGTCAGGACGCTCACGTCGTCGATCGGATGCTCGCGGCTGGGGCGAGGCCGAATCTCGTAGTCGCCCAACAGCACGCCGAACGGCTCGCCACCGGGGCGTCCGAACTCCTCGTCGTACACCTTGCGAAACAGCTGGCTCTGGTCGAATTCAACCGCCCGCTCCAGATCGCGCGCCAATTCATCCCAGCGGACGCCCAGCACGCGGATCTTGACGTCGTCCGCCTCGCCCTTCTGTTCGACCAGATACCGCAAGCCGCGCCACGCGGCTTCGAGCTTCTGGAAACGCGGATGATGCAGGATGGCGTCGAGCTGGCCGTTGATCAGGGCGTCGAGCTGGGCGACGTCCCGATTCAACAGGCGGGCGATCCGGTCTCGGTCGGCCGCCGCCGCCGTCCGGCCGGTCCACTGCAGCCACATCCGCAGAGCCGGCGCCGCCGACGGCTCGTCCAAGAAACGGTCCAATCGCTGGGCCGTTTCGCCGCCCCCGGCGCGCGTGGCCTCGACCACGCGATCGATCAGGCTGACCGCGGCCTCCGGCGGCGGGGGCGCCGCCGGTATCCCGGCGGCGTCGCGCGCGGCGTCGAATTGCCTGTCCAAGACCGGGTTCATACGGAATTATTTCGACAGCTGCGGGATGCGGGCCACCAGCCGCATCGAAGTGGTCAATTCCTCCATCTGCAGCCACGGCCGCAGCCACGCGATGGCGTTATACGTTCCCGGCTGGCCGGGCACTTCGCGGACTTCGATCTTGGCCTCGCGCAGCGGGTACCGCGCCTTGACGTCTTCGCTTGGCTTCGGATCGGCACTGATATAGTTGGCGATCCACCGCTCGAGCCATTTCTGACAATCCTCCACTTCCATGAACGAGCCGATCTTGTCGCGGCCGATCACCTTCAGATAGTGGGCGAACCGCGAGGTGGCCATCAGATAGGGCAGCCGGGCCGAGATCGCCGCATTGGCCGTCGCCTCCGGCCGATCGTATTTCTTGGGCTTCTGCGCCGTCTGGGCGCCGAAGAAGACGGCGTAATCGGTGTTCTTGTAATGGCACAGGGGCAGGAAGCCGAGCTTGCTCATTTCCGCTTCCCGCCGATCCGTGATGCCGATTTCCGTGGGGCACTTCAGATCCGGGTCGCCGTCGTCGCTGATGAACACATGCGCCGGCAGCCCTTCGACTTTGCCGCCCCCTTCGGCCCCGCGAATCGCCACGCAGAAACCGTACTTGGCAAACGCATCCGTCAAGCGGGTTCCCAGCACGTACGCGGCATTCATCCAGCAGTAATCGTCGTGCGCCATCGACTTCGGTTTGCCGCGGGCGTCCAGCTCTCCTTCCTCGTAATCGAATTCATCCACGGGCTTGGTCAGCGAACCATACGGCAGCCGCGCCAGCACGCGCGGCAGGGCCAGCGTGACGAACCGCGAGTCCTCGGATTCGCGGAACGATTTCCACTTGGTGTACTCGACCGTGTCGAAGATTTTCTCCAAGTCGCGCGGCTTGGACAGTTCGGTAAAGCTCTCGAAACCGAACAGCTGCGGCGCGGACGCCGTGATAAACGGACAAAAGGCCGCGGCCGCCACGTTCGACATCTTGCTCAGCAGGTCGATGTCATCCGGGTGATTGGTGAATTCGTAATCGCCGATCAAGGCCCCGTAGGGCTCGCCGCCGGGCGTGCCGAATTCGTTTTCGTACAGCTTCTTGAACGCCTGGCTCTGGTCGAACTCGACCGCGCGATCCAGGTCCTTGAACAGCTCGCGTTTGGAGCAGTTCATCACCTTGAGCCTGAGCATCGCGCTGGTTTCGGTATTCATCACCAAATGGTGCAGGCCGCGCCAGCTGCCCTCCAGTTGCTGGAGTTGCGGAGTGTGCATGATCGCCGCCAGTTGCTTGGATACCGCGGCATCGATCGCCTTGATCCCCGCGCTGATGGTCCGGGTAACGTCTTTGTTCCAGGTGACGGTTCCTTTGAGGGCCTCCTCGGTCAGCGTCCGCAGCAGTTCCCGGGCGCGCGACGTTTCGGTCTGCTTGGTGGCCTTGATGGCTTGGTCCAGGATGCTGCCTTCGCGGACTTCGACTTCCCCCGCTTGGGCTTCGGCTTGTGATGCTTGACCTGTGGACATGAATCAACCTCCTCACTTCGTTTCGCTAGGGCCGGAGACGCCGAGATCGGCCGACAACTCCTTGAGTTTTTCCGTGTTTTCCAGGACCTGTTCCAAGACGTTTTCCAGATCTTCCGAACGGTCGATCTTGGTCAACAGGTCCCGCAGCTTGTCCCGCGTATCCAACAGCTTGCGCAACGGCTCGACTTGGCGAGCCACGTTCGCCGGCTCGAAATCCTCGATCGCATTGAACGCCAGTTGGACGGCCATTTCGCTGCCGTCGCCGGCCAGGGTATTTTCGACCTTCATGTTCAGGCCCGGCGACATCCGCGCCATCACGTCGTTGAAGTTATCGCGGTCAATCTGGATGAATTTGCGATCCTTCAGCGGCTTGAGTGCCGTGGTGGGATCGCCCGAAAAATCGCCCATCACGCCGACGACAAAGGGCAATTCCTTTTGCACGACGGCGCCCTCGGTCTCCACGTCGTAGGTGATGTGGACGCGGGGCTTGCGGACTCGTTTTAGTTTTTCGTGGATGCTTTCCGGCATGATTGCTTACCTCCGAATGAATGTTCCAACCTCCAACAGGCCCTCTTGCTTCGTCAGGATTCCGGATCGACCCGAATTCCGACGAGTTTGAAAATTTGCTCGCGAACGCCCGCTTCCGGGACCAGTTCGCCCAGCAGTTCAGGCAACGGCATCCGCCCCCAACGAACCGCTTGCTCCAGGCTGTACGACATCGGCGAGTGCGGTTCGGTCCGTTTGAAAAAGTCGGCCACCTGCAGCAGCGCCCGAAAGGCGTCTTCGCGGCTGCGGATCTGATCGACGCTCAGGCTCCCTCCCGCCAACGCCGGGACGCTATCCGCGCCGGTGGGCGCACCACTTGCGGGGCTCGAGCCGGCCGACGGCTTGACCAAGTAGTCGATCGTTTCCCGGCAGGCCTGCAAGGCGTTGCGAATGTTGGACGACGGCGGCGCGAGCGAATAGCCGGAGGCATCCGTCGAGCACTTCTCTTCCAGCAGGGCGCAGAGTTTTTCGAACTCTTCGCCGCACTCGGCCAAATCCTCCCGCAGCGCCTCGAAAAACTCCAGCGGCGTCTCGTCGACCGCCTTCTGCACATCCTGCAGGCTCGGGGTCCCTTGGGCGATCCGGGCCGAGCGTTTGTCAGGATCGTCGATCCGCTCCAAATCGAGCGCTTGGCGGTAGTGCCCACAGTGGAACGGACCGACACTGGTGCCCATCGTAATCGGCACATTTTGGATCGCGGGGCTCAGGACGCCTTCGCCTTCCACGCCGTTCAGACCCGTCAGCGGCGCGATCCGCGTTTCCAGGCCGTCTTCGTCCGGCAGCGGATAGACGTACTCCCAGAAGCGCTCCACCAACCCGCCCATCAAACGAAATCCGTCGCGCAACCCGGCAAACCCGTGCTCCCGCACCAAGGCTTCGACGAGCGAGGCGGCGATCTCCAAGTCTTTCGACTGCGTCGCCAGCACCTGGGGAGCCAGCTTCAGGATCGTCGACCAGTCGGCCTTGGCGCCCGCGGAATCGTCGGTTTCCCAAACGGCGTTGCGTTCGGCGGCGCGGGCCGTCGCCCGAACGTCTTTGAGCAACCGAAAGACGGACCGGGGCGAATAGTCCTCACGCAGATCCACTCCGGCCGGATTCCCGCCCGGAATATCCGCCAGCAACGATTCAAGGTCGAGCACGCTTGGCGATCCCATCGGCAAGGTTCCTGAGTTGTCCGTAAGAAGGGGCCTGATGTGCGCTACCACAGCTTATTTCCAATTGTCTATAAAAGCAACTACCCCAAGCCAGCATGGATTCGCACCCAATCCGTGAACAAATCTATGCTCGGTCCAATTCTTGGATCCTTTCTCAGAATCCGCTTGGCCGGCCCGGATTTTTCGCAACCCGCTGGCGGTTGGCCCGATAATATCGGCATTATGCGACACTATCACAGCACGATCATTATCGACGGGGCCGCCCAATCAACGATTGGCGGCCAATTGTTCACCCCCGATCTCACGCAGGCTCTTCACTATGAGACCCAGGTGGCGTGGGTGCTGGATCAGATCAAGGATTCCCAGACGGGGCAAGTTCTGCTGCGAGAGATCATGTCCGCTCCGATGGGAAGGCAAGTTCGCATCATACCGTTTCCTTTGCAGGATGCGCGATCTGTGCCTTCCAGCGAGACGGGAGCGGCGCCCGGCGGGGCACAACTGCGTTTCCCCGGCGATCTGCCCGAAACCGCCGCCGTGGAACAAGCCGGGCAACGTCGCTTTGACGCCCAGAACAACCCCTTGCTGGGCACGGGCGAGGGGGCGAACGTCACCATCCACTATCATCCGATGACGTGGCTGCTCAACTCGTTTCAGACGGGCCTGGTGGCCAATCTCATGCCGGACGACGTGCTGGTCCACGAACTGGTGCATGTGCTGCGGATGATGAGCGGCCGGGTGCTGACGATGAACCTGAGCACCCTGGACCACACGCGGCGATGGGGAAACATCGAGGAGTTCTACGGAGTCCTGGTGGCGAACATCTACATCTCCGAACGCAATAGCACCGACCGGCGGGGTCAGCCGTTGCGCGGCAATGCCGGCCCGATCAGCCAATACGCCGCCCTGAGCGGAGAGGAAGCAAAGTCCAAGAATTTTGCCAAGACGTACAGATCTCAAATCAAAAGCTTGTGCGACGAGATGATCGGGTTGACGCACGGCGGAGGCCGCCAGGGACTGGCCGGCGTCCCGGCAGACTTCAATCCCATTCGGGACCTCTTAGCAGAGGAGGACGAGTTGCGCGCCAAGATGTACGGACATGGATTCGATATTCATGGATTGACGTTGTCTCACTAATTCGGTTAGGAGGCGCTGCTCTATGCCGCAGATGATCTACATTCCTGGTCTGGACGGGACGATTCAGGTGTTCATGTTCGCTTGGTTCGACGCTGGTCCTGGCGAGATCAATTTTTCGGGAAGGGTTTGACGCTACGTACAAGCTGGCGGACCAAAAGCGCACCACAAACCTAAGAATTCAGGTGCAGCTGATTTTCCACGTCCCGAAAGCCGTCCGCCCGAAGCCGAGCGGCCAAGTCCGTTTCGTAAACGGACTCGTCGCACAACCGGCCGAGTTCGTTCTGGCAAGCGAATTTCGGGCAAGGGAATGAGCGTTCGGAATCCATGACGTGATCGCGGTTGCCATGCGCGTCCGTCATCCGCTCCTGGCCCCGGCCCAAGAGCCTCCAGAAGCTGAAAAACGGCGCTTCGTTCCAGGCTGGACGGCGACCAGCCGCCGATCTCGGCGGCCCGTATGTCAGGGTTCTGAAACGCCATCCAAGGCTTCGCCGCCGTCTCTGACGGATATTCTGGGCTCGTTGACGCTTGCACTTCGCTGCCGTATTCTTCCACCTGCGGCGAGGCGCGTTTATCACCGGCGAACAAGGAGCGTCGCCACGATGGGAGGCGGGCCACGGGTGAAACACGGACGGGATCGTAGAAAATCGGGCCGGAGGAAGGTGAAATGATCGATTCGATGACAACGACAACCAATCGTCTGGACGAACTGTGTGAAGTATTGCTGATGGGCCCCGGTCCTTCGTGCGTGCCGCCGGAAGTGTACCGGGCGCTGGCGCGGCCCACGATCGGCCATCTGGATCCGCGGTTTCTGGGGATCATGGAGGACATCAAATCGCTCTTGCGCCAGGTGATGGGGACCGGCAACGCGCTGACACTGCCCGTCAGCGGCACCGGCTCGGCGGGCATGGAAACCTGTTTCGTGAACCTGATCGAGGGCGGGGATCGGGTCTTGATCCTGAGCAACGGTGTGTTTGGCCAGCGGATGGCGGACGTGGCGCAACGGCTGCGCGCGGAGGTCGACTCGCTGGAATTTCCGTGGGGAACGCCCGTGCTGCCCGACGCCGTGCGCGACCGGCTGGAGCAACGGGAATACGACTTGGTGGCCGTGGTTCATGCCGAGACTTCGACCGGCGTGTGCAATCCGGTGGCGGAGATCGGCTCCTTGGTGCGGGCCTGCGACACGCTGTACCTGGTCGACACCGTGACCAGCCTGGGCGGCATTCCCGTGACGATGGACGCTTGGGGAGCGGACGTCATGTACAGCGGCACGCAAAAGTGCCTGTCGTGCCCTCCCGGCTTGTCGCCCGTCAGTTTCTCCGATCGCGCCGTGGCTAAACTGCAGGCGCGGGCCACGCCAGTGCCCAACTGGTATCTGGATCTGACGATGATCATCAAGTATTGGGCGGGTGCGACGCGCGTCTATCATCACACCGCGCCGATCAACATGCTGTACGGGTTGTACCAAGCGCTGCGCTGCGTGGTCGATGAGGGGCTCGAACGGGTCTTCGAGCGCCATCGCCAAGCTCACAACCAACTGGTTGCCGGGCTGGCCGAGATGGGGATCGAGATGTTGGTCGACGAGGCCTGTCGCCTGCCGATGCTGAACGCCGTCAAGATTCCCGCGGGCATCCAGGAGGCTGCCGTGCGGCAGATGCTAGTGCAGCAATACGACATCGAGATCGGCGCCGGGCTCGGACCATTGGCCGGCCGGATCTGGCGAATTGGCCTGATGGGCCACACGGCGCGTTCGGAAAACGTCCACCGCGTGCTGGATGCGCTCCGATGGGCGTTGCAACAGCACACGGAGGGCTGAGCCGCCGCCTTCGGCGGCGGGGAGGGCAGGGTGTTTTGTGTTGGATATTTTTTAGGCGGATGGTGAAGCCCTGTCTTTGCCCACAAATCGGAACAGCCGCGAAGCGGCGCCAGCACGTAGCCCACGGCGTAAGTGGGTGCGAGTTGCAAATCGCAGAGCCGCGAAGCGGCGACAGCAATCAGCACCCAGCTGTCGCCGCTTCGCGGCTTGGCACCATCTGTACCATCATGATCTGCGATCCTGACGCCCGCAGCTAGTGCGCTGACGTCGCTTCGCGACTACGGAAGGATGCCTTGCCCGCTCTTGGCAGCGAGCATTGACCCTGCGGCCTTGAATTCGGTACGATAATCGACAGCAGAAAACTTTTTAGGGGGCAGGGATAAGGGATGAGGACGTCAAATACTTGTCGGTCGTATTGTCTTTTCGCGGTCTGCTTGGTATCGCTGTTTTTCGCAACGTTGCGCGCCGGCGAGCAAGCTCCGTCTGGCATGTTTCAGGACTCGGCGGATGCTCTCGGGCTCGGCGACTTCTTGGGCGTTGGCGGCGCGGACGAGTTGACGCTGTCCGGTTCGTTCAGAGTGCATCGCGGCCAGCGCTCGGGCATCATCGAGATCCGGGCCGCGCTGGCGCCGAAATGGCACGTCTATGCCATTGACCAGCAAGGCGGTCCCGGGCCGGCGAAAATCACGGTGCCCGCCTCCGTTTCCGTGCGGGTGACGGGGCCCTTTCAGCCGGACAAGCCGCCCGAAGTTCGCACAGTCGAGGTATTCGATGTGCCGCTGCGCGAACACTACGGGCGGGTGACTTGGTCGGCTCCGATCGAGCTGGCTGCTGATACCGATGCGGAAAATCTGGCGTTGGAGGCCGTGTTCGAGGGCCAGATTTGCAGCGATGAAGTGGGCTGCAAGCCGATCTTCGGCAAGAAAATCGAGCTCGCTTTTGGCGGCTTCATCGACTCCGTGCCCGGCGATTCGCCCGTTCCTGCGACGTCCGTGGATGCCGCCAGCGCGGCTGCTCCCCTGCCGTCCCTGCCGCCGAAGGAAGGAGCGGCATCGCCGCCCGCAGCCGGCACGACAAACGTCGCGGCGCCCCAACCGCCGAGCGATTTGCCCGTATTTCGCGCCGACCGCGCCCAGGTCTCGTTTCGCGGGTACGTACAGCCGGCGACGGCGGCAAGCGGGGGAACCTTTTCGCTGGTGGTCTCGGCGGCGCCGGATCCCGGGTGGCACTTGTATGCTTACGAGGCGCGGGATCCCCAGTTGGTGGCCAAGCCCACGTTGATCGCGCTGGATGCCCCGGCGGACTGGACGCTGGATGCCGTGACGGCTTCACAGCCTCCGATTGTCAAGCCGGGCGAAGGCGACGAACCGGCGGTCAGCTACCACGAAGGCGACGTCACCTGGACCGCTCGGATCACCGTTCCGGCGTCCACGGCGCCGGGCGATTATGTGCTGGCCGGAATCGTCGGCTATCAGACCTGTACAGACACCTCGTGCGATCGCCCGCTGGCGGCCAGGTTTACGGCGAAGATGAAAGTCGGCGAAGCGGCGGGCGGCGGTCACGCGGCGTTGACGTTCACGGCCGCCCGATACGCCGAAGCCGCGCAATTGGCGGCCGCTCGCGCTGCGGGGTTGCCGGCGGTGGATGCTCCGCCCGCAGTCGCGCCGTTGACGGACTCCGACGCGGGCTCCAAAGCCGCCCCCGAAGCGACCGCGACAGAGCCTGATGCCGGTTCGCCGCCGGGCGAAACGAACGGGCAAACCGCCGTGGGGCTGGTTTTGGTTTACGCTTTCCTGGGCGGACTGATTCTGAACATCATGCCGTGCGTTCTGCCGGTCATCGGCTTGAAAGTCATGGCCTTTGTCCAGCAAGCGGGGGAGAGCCGAGCCAAAGTATTGGCCTTGAACATCTGGTACTCGTTAGGCTTGATGTCCGTGTTTCTGCTGTTGGCCACGTTGGCGACCGTTTGGAACGTAGGCTGGGGCCAGCAGTTCAGCAGCGAGACGGTAACGATTTCGTTGGCGGCCATCGTGTTTGCGATGGGCTTGAGTTTCCTGGGCGTTTGGCAGATCCCGATCCCCGGTTTCGTCGGCAGCGGGTCGGCGGTCGAATTGGCGGAGAAAGAGGGCCCGCTGGGGGCATTCATGAAAGGGATTCTCACGACCATCCTGGCCACGCCTTGCAGCGGTCCCGGCGTGGCCGTCGCGCTGGGCTATAGCACCGGCAAGCCGGGCGGCGTCGTGTACATGATCTTTGCGATGATCGGACTAGGCATGGCCAGTCCCTTCCTGGTGATCGGCGTGTTTCCCAAAGCGTTGCGTTTGCTGCCGAAACCGGGCGCGTGGATGGAGCGATTCGAACAGATCATGGGTCTGGTTCTGCTGGGAACCGTCATCTTTCTGCTCAGTTTTACCGCTTGGGCCAACGTGCTGCCGGCCATCACGTTGATGCTGGGCTTGGGCGCCGCCTGCTGGTGGATCGGCCAGATCCCGTTTACCGCGGGCGCTCTGGTCAAGGCCCGCGGCTGGCTGGGCGGAGCCGCTTTTGCCACGCTGTGCGGACTGTTCGCGTTTACGGGCAAGACGACCATCAACGACACCGAAGTCTACGGACTGCGCGGCATCATGGAACATCGGCTGCAGCGCTACGTCGCCCAGCAAGCGGCGTTGCACAGTCCCGGCGACGACCTGTTGGACTCGCCGGAGATTACCCAGCACACCACTGCGATCCATTGGGTGCCCTATAGTGACGAGCGTTTGGAGCGGCTGACGACCGCCAACCGCACGGTGCTGGTCGACTTTACGGCCGATTGGTGTTTGACGTGCAAGACGCTGGAAGCCACGGTGCTGGAGACTCAAGAGGTACGCGACGCGCTGCGCGCCAATGGCGTGGTCGCCTTGCAAGCCGATTGGACGAACGGCGATCCGGTAATCAGCCGCAAGCTCGAATCGCTGGGCAGCAAGCAGGTGCCGGTTGTCGCCATCTTTCCCGCCGGCCGCGCCGCCCAGCCGATCGTCCTGTCGGGGTTCTACACCAAATCGCTTCTGCTGCAAAAGCTGCAAGACGCCGGCGCTTCCGTGGCGGAGCGGAACGGCCGAAGCGGCAATGTTTCGACTTGACAACGCGGGCCGTTCGGGGCCGCCGTCGCAAACGGCGTGCGAAACCGTTATATTGCGCGGGACTTGAAACGGCCCGCGAATGACAGTCGCGTCGTTACCGGGCAACGTCCTCGCCCTCGCAACCCCCAGGAGTCCCCTCATGCACACTCCCGCCAAATGCGTGTCTGCTGGCGATTGTTCCCGCCGCCGATTTCTGACCGCCACGGCCGCTGCCGGAGCGGCGCTGGGCGCGCTGCCGCTGAGTCGCCGCGTCCATGCCGCGGGCAGCGATGTCATCAAGGTCGGCCTGATCGGCTGCGGCGGCCGTGGCAGCGGCGCGGCCGCCAATGCCATGAACGCCGGTTCCGACGTCCGCCTGGTCGCGATGTCCGACGTCTTTGCGGACCGCGTCAAGGCCAGCCGTGAAAACCTGAAAAAAGTGAAACCCGACCAGGTCGCGGTGGACGACGAGCATTGTTTCGTCGGCTTCGACGCGGCTCAAAAGGTGATCGATAGCGGCGTCGACGTGGTGCTGATCGCTTGTGCTTCGCGATTCCATCCGGCGTACGCCAAGGCGGCGGTCGATGCCGGCAAGCACGTGTTCGTGGAAAAGCCGCACGCGATCGATCCGCCCGGCATCCAGATCGTCCAGCAGGCTTGCGACGACGCGGAGAAGAAAAAATTGAGCCTCGTGTCCGGCCTGTGCTGGCGTTATGACAAAGGCGTCCAGGAGACCATGAAACGCGTCCTGGACGGCGCCATCGGCGATCTGGTCGCGATTCAGGAAACCTACATGCGTTCGACGTATCGCAACGTGGAACGCCAGCCGGGATGGAGCGAGCTGGAGTACCAATTCCGCAACTGGTATCACTTCCGCTGGCTGTGCGGCGACGACGGCCCGCAGTCGCTGTTGCACAGTATCGACAAGGGGGCTTGGGCGTTGCGCGAAGAGACGCCGGTGAAGGCGTTCGGTTCCGGCGGCCGGTCGTCTTGTTTTTCGCCCGTTCATGGCGACGTGTTCGATCATGGCGCGATTGTATTCGAATACGCCAGCGGCGTGCGGATGTACGCCAATGTCCGGGCCCAGGACGGCTGCTACAGCGAGGTCTCGGATACGTTCCTGGGGACCAAGGGGCGTTGCGATCTGCTGAAGAATCGGATCGAGGGCGAGACCAAGTGGCAGTACGACGGCCCCAAGTCGAACATGTATGACGCCGAGCACGTGGCGCTGTTCGACGCCATCCGCAGCGGCCAACCGATCAACAACGGACCGTACATGGTCCGCAGCACGATGCTGTCGCTGTTGGGCCAGATGGTCTGCTACACCGGCCAGCAGATGACGTGGGACCAAGCCTTAAATTCGGCGTGGCGGGCCGGACCGGAGACGGTCGCCTGGGACATGGAACCACCCGTGAAACCCGATGCCGACGGACTGTATCCCGTGCCGATTCCGGGGATCACCAAGCTGGGATAGTCTATCACGGAGTGCGGAAGCTTGGTGTTGCTGCAGCTGTCAAGCCGGGAATATCTTATGACTTTACGGACAAAGCGGGCTATCAATAGGGGGCGATTCGTGATTGCGATCAGCATGCTCGTCGCCCCGACGTTGTTTGCCGCTGAGGCCCGCGAATGGGAAGATCGTACCGGCAGCTTCCGCGTCGCGGCGGAATTGGTCGAGGCCGATCGTAAGCATGTCAAGCTTCGTCGCACCGATGGAACCGTAATCGTGGTTCCCATCACCAAGCTCAGCCACGCCGACGGTCGCTATCTTTCCTCCTTGCGGGAGGCCAAACCTGCAGCACCGGTGCTGACGCTGGTGGAGAACGGTCAGCCGACGAGTGTGATTGTCACCAATGGCCGCCCCAACGAGTCTCAGATCACGGCCGCGGCTGAATTGCAGGAGCACATTCGCATCATGTCCGGCGCGACGCTTCCGATCGCCAAGGAAAACGAACTGGAGCCGGATCCGGCGCGGGCCTTAATTCTCGTCGGCGAGAGCAACTTGTCGCGGACGTACGGTGTCGTGACGAAGACGTTGGAGCCGGAGACCTTCGTCATCAAGACCCTTCCCAACGTGCTGATCCTGGCCGGCGAAGATGGCGGGGGCAAGGGCAACGCTCGTACGGGAACGTTGTGGGCCGTGTACGACTTGCTTCAGGACCAGCTCGGTTGCCGCTGGATATGGCCCGGAGAAACGGGACGCCGGGTTCCGCGCCGAGAGTGCATTCAACTGCCTGCTCTGGATATCTGCGAGACGCCGGTCGTCAAGATACGCCACTTCCGCTTGCTGGCCCAGGACAAGCATCGTTTCGGATATGAACGGGAAGGAATCGGCCGGTTTCTCGATCTCGGCGAGACGTATGACCAGGTTGCCGAGGACGAGAGGGTTTGGTATCGCCGCATGCGATTGGGAAAATCGTTCCCGCTGTCCGCCGGCCATGCGTTTACCGACTGGTGGGAGAAGCACAAGGACTCGGCTCCGGACATCTTCGCCTTGCAACCTGACGGGAAACGCCGGCCACGAAGCGGTTCCCATCCCGATTTCGTCAAGATGTGTGTGTCGAATCCGAAGTTATGGGAACTGCAACTGGCGCCGCTGCAAAATCGCGCCCAGCAGGGGGAGCGCGGACTGTGGGTCAACGCATGCGAGAATGATGGCAGCGGCGGTTTTTGTACGTGCCAGCGATGTCGTTTGTGGGATGCCGCCCCGCCTGCGAATTCGATGGCCCGGCCGCCGGTGGAAGACGGCTCGGAGGTGGACGGCGCACCGCGGGATTCCGAGCTTCCCGAGAGTCTTTCCGACCGCTACGCACGCTGGTACAACGAACTGGCCGTCCGGGCGCGGCAATTCGATCCCGATGTCCGCGTGGTCGCTTACGCGTACAGCAGGTATCGCGCGCCACCGACCGGCGTCGAACGCCTCGAACCAAATGTCTGGATCGGCTACGTTGGATTCAATGCCTATCCTCGTCCCGACAGTTATCGCCAGCTGTCGGCCGACGAGTGGCTCGGCTGGTCACAGCTGGGAGCGACCGTGTTCCTGCGCTCCAACTCGCTGTTCTACTGTGGCGAGGGCGCACCCTATGTCGTCAGTCACCAAATGGCCGAGGACCTGCAATTTCAAGTGCAAAATGGAATGCGGGCCACCGATTACGACGCATTGCAAGGCTATTGGGCAGCCACCGGGCCGACGTATTACGTACTGGCCCGCATGCTCTGGGACACCGACGCGGACGTCGATGAGGTCTTGAACGAGTTTTACGAGTCGTTCGGTCCCCTGCAGGAGGTTGCCAAGGATTTCTATGATTATTGGGAGGCGTTTACCGTCGACTTGGGCAACAACGAAGCATACTTCGGCCAGTCACGTACGGATCGACTGCGGGCGTACCCGACGATCTACAACGCCGCTGTTTTTCTCAAAGCCGAAGCCATCCTCAGCCGCGGTAAGCATCTGGTGCGCGATGCATCTGACGAGGAGCGGGAACGGTTTCGGAATATCGAACTGGGGCTGCAACACGGGCGCTTGCTTGCCGCCGCACTCGAAGATGGCAAGACGTCGAGCGGGGCAGCCGGAACACAGCTGATGCAATTCCGCCGAGATATCGCGCCCCGCAACGTGATCAACGTTTATTGGACGACTTCCAAAGAGAAGCGATATCGCGTCTTGGAGTAGCGTCGATAGATTCGTTTCCGCATCAATACCGGTCTTTTACGCGAATCGCTACAACTTCTGAACTCCAACCGCACGCACGAACCCTTGGTCCGCTCAGTCCGGAGAACCGCATGAACCTGAACGACCGCGCTTGGCTTTGTTGCGAACGCTTGCTTCAAGCCGCCGATGAACTGCGTTTGGAATTACGTACGAGCCCTAACGGAGTCCGCATTGTCGACGCCGGCGTAGGGGCGAGCGGGGGACTGCGCGCCGGGTTGGCGCTGGCGGAAATCTGCTTGGCGGATTTGGCCGAGGTGCGGTTGGTGCCGGGGCGGACGGACGTTTGGGCCGGGCCGGCGATCCAAGTCTCCACGGATCAGCCGGTTGCCGCTTGCATGGCTTCGCAGTACGCCGGATGGCAAATCGTGTCCGACGGCTACTTTGCCATGGGCTCCGGGCCGATGCGGGCAGCCCGCGGACGCGAGGAATTGTACGCCAGCATCGGCCTGCGGGAATCGGCCACGCGCGCCGTGGGCGTGCTCGAAACAAGCAAATTGCCGCCGCCGGAGGTTGCCGAGCGACTGGCCGCCGATTGCGGCGTTGCGCCCGACCGCTTGACGTTGCTGGTCGCGCGGACCGCCAGCTTGGCAGGAACGGTCCAAGTGGTCGCCCGAACGGTCGAGACTTGCCTGCATAAACTGCATGAATTGGGTTTCGATTTGGGATGCGTTCACAGCGGCTACGGAGTCGCTCCCCTGCCGCCGGTCGCCGCCGATGATTTGACCGGCATCGGCCGGACCAACGATGCGGTGCTGTACGGCGGCGAAGTGACGCTGTGGGTGCGGGCCGACGACGACCAACTGCAGCAGATCGGTCCGCGGATTCCCAGCGATTCGTCCGCCGATCACGGCCAGAGGTTCGGCGAGATCTTCGAGCGTTATGATCGCGACTTCTACCGCATCGACCCGCTGCTGTTCAGTCCGGCCGTGGTGACGCTGGTCAATGCCGCCAGCGGCCGAACGCACCGCTTCGGCCGGCTGTGTCCCGAAGTCATCCAGCAATCGTTTTCCGCAACCGGGTGACACATGCGTCTGGCCGTCCTTGCCGCTTCCGACAGCTGGTATCTGAACGATTTGCGGCGTGCCGCCGGTTCGCGTCACAAGATTGTCGGCGTGGCGTTCGACCGCCTGACGTCGTGCCTGGACAGCCACGGCCGCCGCGTGGCGGCGGACGGACTCGTTCTGAATGAATTCGACGCCGTGATGGTGCGGACGATGCCGCCGGGATCGTTGGAGCAGGTGGTGTTCCGCATGGACGCTTTGGGCACGTTGGCCGACGCGGGCGTCGTGGTCATCAATCCGCCGCGCGCCGTCGAGACGGCGGTCGACAAGTACTTGGCGTCCGCCAAGTTGCACGCTGCGGGTTTGTTAACGCCGCGCACGCTGGCCTGCCAGAGCTTGACGGACGCTTTGGCCGGTTTTCACGCACTGGGGGGCGACGTCGTTGTCAAGCCGCTGTTTGGGGGCGAAGGCCGGGGAATCGTTCGGGTCAACGACGAATCGATGGCTTGGCGCGTATTCAGTACCCTGGCACAATTGCGCTGCGTGCTCTATCTTCAGGAGTATATCCCCCACAACGGTTTCGATCTCCGTCTGCTGGTGCTGGGCGAGCAGGTATTTGCCATGCGCCGTGCCAATCCGGCGGACTGGCGGACCAACGTCAGTCGCGGGGCGAGCGCCGAACCGTTCTTTCCCAGCGGGGAAATGATCGAGACGGCCCGCCGCGCCGCCGCCGCTATCGGCGCTCCGTTTGCCGGCGTGGATATCCTGCCCGATAAAAACGGCCGTGATTTCGTGCTGGAAGTGAACGGCGTGCCGGGCTGGAAGGCCTTGTCCGCCACACTGCAGATCGACATGGCGGCCCTGCTGCTGGATTACGTCGAGGGATTGATCCGCCGGCGAATTGATCTGCCCGGGAAGCTCGACAACGGCGTGAGAACCGGGTAGACTACAGGCTCGTTAGAGTGCGCGCATTTGTCTTTGTTTTCACGCCCAGCCGAATTCGCCGCTGCCGCAGTCGAGCCGGCGCCTTTGGCTGGGCGTTAAACGAATCATGCTGTCACGGGTTTTGTTATCAAACTTGGTGAGAAAGGTGACGAGGAGATCATGCGGATTTGTCAAGTGACTGGGTTTGCAGCGATGGTACTATGGGTGGCCGGTATGTCTGGTTTCGCCGCCGAGACCGCCGGATTGTCGGCGGCAGCTCCGGCCGCAGGCCGTGCCATCAAGACGGAACTCGGCTACATGACCGAGTACAAGGTCACGATACCTGGAACGAACGTGGTGTTCGAAATGGTTCCCATTCCCGGCGGTTCGTTCAAAATGGGCAGCCCCGAGGATGAAGAAGGGCGCGAGGAAAACGAAGGACGGCAATTTGTGGTCAACGTCGAGCCGTTCTGGATGGGCAAGTTCGAGGTGACCTGGGCCGAGTATCGCCAGTACATGGCGCTGTACGGGATTTTCAAAGAGTTCGAGAGTCGCGGAGAGCGTAAAGTCACCAAGGAAACCGAGATCGATTCGATCACAGCGCCCACGGAGTTGTACGACCCCAGCTACACATTCGAACACGGCGAAGATCCGAAATTGCCCGCCGTAACGATGACCCAGTACGCCGCTCGTCAGTACACCAAATGGATGAGCGGTATCACGGGCCAGTTCTATCGTTTGCCGTCGGAAGCCGAGTGGGAATATGCCTGCCGGGCCGGAACGCAGACGGCTTACCATTTTGGTGACGATGCGACGCTGTTGCCCGATTACGGCTGGTTCTTCGAAAACTCGGACAGCAAGCCGCATCTTGTAGGTCAGAAGAAGCCGAACCCGTGGGGACTGTACGACATGCACGGGAACGTGGCCGAGTGGACACTGGACCAAGTCTTGGAAGACGGCTATCAGCGTTTTGCGGGCAAGACGGTGACGGCGGCGGAAGCCTTGGTTTGGCCGACCGAACTGGTGCCGCGGGCGATCCGCGGCGGCTTGTGGGACGACGACGCCGAAGCGTGTCGAAGCGCGGCGCGGCTGAGTTCGGAAGAACGCGAATGGAAGACCGAGGACCCCAATTTGCCGCTCAGCCCGTGGTGGTTCACCAGCGATCCGACTCGCGGCGTCGGTTTCCGGATCATCCGGCCGTTGAGCGAACCGAGCTCGCGAGCGGCCAAGGAGCGATACTGGGCTATCGACGACGGCGATACGCGAGACGGCGTCGACAACCGGATGAGCGAAGGCCGTGGCGGCCGCGGCTTAATCGATCCCGCCTTGCCGGAGGCTATCAAGAAGCTGCGAGAAAGCCGATAGGACCGCGAGAGACGGTAGGCAACGGAGTTGTCGGTAAGGGAATTTTGGGCAAGGGAATCTTGGGCAAGGGAATCTTGGAGCAGAATAGAGAAACGGAGTTCTTCATGATCCTGCCGCCATGATCCTGCCCAGTCTTCCCCCGGAGGCGTCTTTGTTAGCTGTTTTATTGCTGTTGATGACCGCTGGCGTTTCCGTCGTGGACGGCGAGCAACTCCAGCGGTTTCGGGAAATCCGTCCGGGAATGGGTTCGACATTCGAGATCATTCTCTACGCGCCCGACGAGCAGACGGCTCAGCGAGCCCTGGACGCCGCGTTTGCCCGGATCGAACAGCTAAACGGGGTCTTCAGCGACTACGATTCCGAAAGTGAAGCGGGCCGGTTGAGCCACGCCGCGCCCATGCCGGAAGCGATTCCAGTCAGCGATGACATGTTCGCCGTCCTCGATTATTCAACACGCTTGAGCCGGGAGACGGACGGCGGGTTCGACGTTACGGTCGGACCGATCAGCCGGCTGTGGCGGCGGGCTCGCAGACAGAAACAACTGCCGGCGGCGCAGCGGTTGCAGGAAGCTCTGGCGAGCGTTGGCTACCGGCACTTGGAACTGGATATCGACGGCAGGAAAGCCCGGCTGGCCGTGGCGGGAATGCGACTGGACTTCGGCGGCGTGGCGGTCGGATTTGCGGTCGACGAAGCGCTGAAGGTGTTGAACCGGCAGGGCTTGACGCGGGCTCTGGTCAACGGCAGCGGCGACATCGTTTTGGGTGATCCTCCGCCCGGCGAAACCGGCTGGAGGATCGGCGTGGCGCCGCTGGAGCCCGACCAGCCTCCCAGTCGCTTGCTGCGATTGGCCCATTGCGGCGTGTCTACCTCGGGCGACGCCTGGCAATATGTCGAAATCGACGGTCGCCGCTATTCCCATATTGTGGATCCACAAACCGGACTCGGCCTGACCACGCGGAGCAGCGTGACTGTGATCGCGGCCGACGGGATGGCCGCCGATGCCTTGGCAACCGCCGTGAGTGTGCTGGGCGCCGAGCGAGGCTTGACGTTGGTCGAACGAACGCGCAAAGCCGCGTGCCTGATTGTCCGCATCGAAGACGAAAAACCGCAGGTAATTGAGTCCGCCGAGTGGAAGAGACACGAGATACCCGTCCCGCCGCGGACGGATGAAGCCCCGCCTGTTCCTTGAACTTCGCTTGCCGAAACGCTAGGATAGGGATTGTTTCGGGTTTCCGTCAGCTTTAGTTTCCCCTTCGCTCTTGCGTGTCGAGGCCAAGCTCCGATGCGAAAACAGATCCTATCCTCTACCAACGCTCCGTCGCGCCGCGATTTTATCAAGGCGTCTTCGCTGCTGGTCGCCGGAGGGGCGGTCGGCGGCGGATTGACCGTGGCGGGGACGGTACACGCTTTCGGCAGCGATGAGATCAGGATCGGCTTGATCGGCTGTGGCGGTCGAGGGACCGGTGCGGTACAGCAAGCTCTGAAAACAGTCCACAATTCCGCCATTCGGCCCAACGGACCAGTCAAGTTGGTCGCGATGGCCGATGTTTTCTCGGATCGGCTGCAATCCGCGTATCGCTCGATCAAAGGCCAGCACGCGGACTTGGTGGACGTGCCGCCGGAGCGGCAGTTCAGCGGTTTGGACGCTTATCGAAAAGTCCTCACGTGCGACTTGGATCTGGTGATCCTGGCGACGCCGCCCGGGTTCCGGCCGCTGCATTTCGAGGCGGCGGTCAACGCCGGCAAGCACGTGTTCATGGAAAAACCGCTGGCCACCGATCCGCCCGGTGTTCGCCGCTTGCTGGCCGCCAACGACGAAGCCAAGAAACGCGATCTGCTAGTCGCGGTCGGCCTGCAGCGGCACCACGAGAAAAAATACCAGGACACGATCCGCCGCCTGTGGGACGGCGCGATCGGGGATCTCGTCTGCTTGCGGGTTTACTGGAACGGCGGCGGTGTGTGGGTCCGGCCCAGGCAAGAGCAGCAAACGGAACTCGAGTACCAGCTGCGCAATTGGTATTACTTCAATTGGATCGGCGGCGATCACATCGTCGAACAGCACATCCATAACTTGGACGTCGGCAACTGGCTGGTCAAAGACCATCCCGCCGAATGCAACGGGATGGGCGGCCGCCAAGTGCGAACGGGCAAGGAATACGGCGAAATTTACGATCATCATTTCTGCGAATTCACGTATCCCAACGGCGTTAAAATGTTCAGCCAGTGCCGGCATATCCGCAACTGTTGGAACAGTGTGGCCGAGCACGCCCACGGCACCAAAGGCCATGCCGATATCAGCGGCGCCAAGATCTACGGCGCGGACGGCGAACTGATCTGGAGCGGCAAAGGCGGCGGCGGCGGTCACCAAGAAGAGCATTACGACCTGTTCGCTGCGCTCCGCAAAGGCGAGATCTACAACGAAGCCGAATTCGGCGCGCACAGCACGATGACCGCGATCATGGGCCGTTTGGCGACCTATTCGGGCCAAGTCGTCAAATGGGACGAGGCATTGAACTCGACCGTCGCCCTGGCCGACGTCGACCGCCTGAACTCCTTCCAAGACGAAGCGCCGGTAACACCGAACCCGGACGGCTTCCACATCGACGAGCGGTATGAAATCGCCATGCCAGGCCGAAAGCGGGTGTAAAGACAGGTACTTCCCACCCGTAACCAGCAACCGATGCACGATCTCGGCGCACTATTTCCTATCGAGGGGAAAGACGTGGTGCAGCAGCGACCATTCGCAGTCCGATTCGAAGGCTAGTTTGGCCGTCCGCGATCGGGCATCCGATCGGTTGGAATCGACTGTCCGGGATCCAGCACGTGCCTCCAGCCGACTTCGAAGCCCTCTTGTTCGAGCCACGCGGCGACTTCGGCCGGAGCGCGGTGGTCGGATACCGGGAACTGCTCACCCGCGCCCGCGGCGTCCGAATCATCCTCGGGGCCATAACCTCCGGGCACGGTCGAGCTGCCGGCGCTCATCTGCGTGACGCAGATCTTGGCCAACGTGTTGCGCAGCTCGGCTTGCTCGCGAGTTGACAGCACGAGCACAGCTTGAGGAAACGCGATCCGCAAGGCACTGTAGAACCGAATCAGATCCTCGTCCGAGACCGCAAACGGCGTCTGAAAACCTTCGGGCGCTTCGTGAATCCGCGGCAGACTGAACGCCAGCGTGCAATTGGGGAACCGGTCCGCCAGGTATGCTGCATGCCGCAGCATGGCCACCAGATCGGTGCGCGGATCGGCCAAGCCCAGGAGGATGCCCAAGCCCAGCCGCGGCATCCCGGCCTCGGCGGCCCGGTCATGGGACTCCAGCCGCCAATCGTACGACGCCTTCGGACCGCGCGTGTGGTATTTGGCGTACAACGCTCGATCATACGTCTCCTGGTACAGGGTCAGACCGCAGATGCCGGCCTCGACGAACTGGCCATAGGCCTCGATGGTCTGTGGAGCGATTTCCATGCTCAGCTCGAAGCCTTCGGCCGCAAGGGCCCGGGCGGTCTCCGCGTAATACGCCGGCGTCGTGTGGCTGGGAAACTCGCCGCCTACGATCAGCAGATGCTCAAACCCGCGCCGGCGAAGGATTCTCGCTTGCTCCAAGCTCTCCGTCACCGTCAGATGCCGCCGCGGAATATCTTGCGGGTATCGAAAACCGCAATACAGGCAGTAGTTCACACAGTCGCTGGAGACGTACAGCGGAGCGTACAGGAACATGCGATGGCGGACGGCGCTCGCGGGAGCCTGTCCGCGGGAGCTGGAGAAATACTGTTGTGTCAACGCCGCAGCTCGTTGCATGAGCGTATCCAGCGGGTACGACGGATCGAGCGTCGCACGGGCGTCCCGGATCGAAGCCGTCTCCCAGCGGTCATCGTGAACCGCATGACGGGTTTGTCGCGGGGCGAGGTCGATGCGTCCGGCAAGTTGCCGAGCGATCGCGTCGAGTGCGTCGACCAGGGCTTCGTTCTGCGGCGCCATCGCGCCGCCGTGCTCGTTCAAATGCTGATATCGCCAACGGTCGATTTTCTGAGCCAGCTCCGCCCGCTCGACCGGCGGCTCGGCGGCCGACTGCCGGGCCGCTTCGGCGCGTGTCAGCAGCGCCAAGTGGTGCGCCGCGTGCTCGTCGGTCGCCGCGATCCAGTCGGCCAGATCTTTAACCATCCCTCAGGATCTCCTCCGCGGCGTTCTTGCCGCACGCTCCGATCACGCCGCCGCCGGGGTGGGCGGCGGCGCCGCACAGGTACAAGCCGCGAATCGGCGTGCGGTAATCGGCCCACCCGGCGACCGGCCGCAGAGCAAACAGTTGATGAAAATGCATCGCACCTTGCATTATATTGCCGCCCGTCAAGCCATAGGTCCGCTCCAGGTCCAACGGGCTCAGCACTTGCCGATGCTCGATCGCCCCCGGCACGTTCGGCGCGTAGCGGGCCAGCAACTCGATACAGCGATCCGCGAAATCCTCCTTGATCTCGTCCCAACAGCGGCCCGCCAGCGTGTAAGGAGCATATTGGACGAAGATCGACATGACGTGCTTGCCCGCCGGCGCGACCGTTCGATCGATGCTCGAAGGCAACGTCAGTTCGAGCACCGGCTCGGTGCTGGGCCAGCCATACTTGGCGTCGTCAAACGCCCGTTCGATGTAGTCCAGGGTGGGGCAGATGTGCATGGTTCCGTGATGATGCTCGGCGATGCCGCACGACGGATCGGCCCGGAAGTTGGGCGGTTCGGACAAGGCCAGGTTGATCTTGGCAGACGCCGAACGATAGTCGATGCGGGCGACCGCGCTGCAGAAAGGCGCGGGCAGCTCGGTCGGCGCACACAGCCGCTCGAACGTCACGTGAGCGTCGGCGCTGGAGGCGACGACCGGCGCCTCGATCATCGTGTGGTCGGCCAGCGACACGCCCAGCACGCGGCCCTCGGAACTGATGATGCGCGCCACTTCCGCTTCGCGGCGAATCTCCACGTGCAAGTCGCGACAGGCGTCTTCGAGCGCGGCCGCCAAACCGCCCATGCCGCCTTGGACGTAGCCCCAGACGCCCCGCGCCCCTCCCGCCGTGCCCATCACATGATGCAGCAGCACGTAAGCCGTTCCGGGCGAGGACGGCGCGGCATACGCGCCGATCACGGCGTCGGTAGCCAGCGTCGCCCGCAACACCTCGGCCTCGAACCAACGCTCCAAGATCGGCCGCGCCGCGCCGGTGACCAATTCGATCGCTTCCGGCAGATCGTCATTCAGGGCCGAGAGGGCCTGGTACAGCTCCCACAATCGCGACGTGTCGCGAAAACGTTTGGTGACGCTGATCTTGCGCCATTCTTTGGATAAAGGCAGCACGTCGGGAGGCGTCTTGGCCAGAACCGGTTCGAGGGCCGCGGCAACCCGTTCCAACAGGGCCTCGTACCGCGGATAAATCTCCGCGTCCCGTTTGCTGAATTTGGCGATCTCCTGCAGCGTACGGCTGCGGTCGGGGCCCATCAGCAGCGAACGTCCATCCAGCAGCGGCGTGTACGACGACGGGTTTCGCGGCAGGATCGTCAAGCCGTATTGTTTCAGGCGCAGGTCGCGGATGATCTCCGGCAGCAGCAGGCTGATCACATACGCGGCGGTGGACACCTTGTAGCCGGGCCACAGTTCTTCCGTGGCCGCACAACCGCCGAGGACGTGCCGACGTTCCAGGACGCATACCGATCGGCCGGCCTTGGCCAGATAAGCCGCCGTAATCAATCCGTTGTGCCCGCCGCCGATCACCACACAATCGTAACGTTTTCGTTCCGACATTACTTTCGCCGCTCCCGTTGCTGTGCCGTCACGCCGATTGTAGTGGCTGCCCGGAATTGCCGAAAGGGCCGACAAGAAACGGGCCGGCGGGGAATGGAGCCGGCGATGCGGCGAAAGCCCGGATGGTTCGCTACGAGGCAGCACGGGCGGCGGGCCGGTATGACCGGGTGATCAATCGGCCGGTTTTAGCTTCTCGAACAGCAGCCACACGCCTTGGCCGATTTGTTCGTCATCGGCGATCGCGCCTTGGCCCAGCACGCGGAAGCTCGGCAGTCCGGCTCGAGACGCCCAATCCTGCATCTGTTCGGGACGGCGCAGCTCGACGAATCGCTGCCACTTTTCCGCTTCCTCGCCCTGCAGTTTCTCCTTGCGCCCCTGAATCAGCTGGACAACGGCCGATTTTGGATAGCCGCTGCCGGCCCCGCCGCCGACGTAGGCTTTGCCACCCGGACGCAGAACGCGATGGACCTCGCGCAGACCCTGAACCGGATCTTCCCAGAAGAAAATCGAACCGCGGCTGACGATCAGATCGACCGTGTTGTCGGGGAAAGGCAGCGACTCGGCGGAACCGACAACGGCGGCGAGGCGGCGCTGGAGCCCTTTTTCGCGCGCGGTCTGCAGTCCCTCGGCCAACGCCTCCGCCTTGGGATCCACCATCACGACGGAATTGCCGGTCGCTTCGTGCAGCGGAATGGCCATCTGGCCTTTGCCGGCGCCCAGGTCGATCCAGAAGCCGGGTTGCGGCTGGCACAGTCGCAGCAAGTCCTGGACGACGTAAACGTGCCGTCCCGGCAACGATCGCTCGCTTTCCGGCGGTTCATAGGAGACCGGCTCCGCCGCCAAGGCGCACATCCCCGCGAGCATCACGCACCACGCGGCCGCGAGGGCCGCCAACCAAATCTTCATCGTCAACTCCTCAGAGTTTGTGGGTGATCGGCTGATTATCATCTCGCGCGCCCAGCAACTGATAGACGCCCATGTTGCCTTGCCCGGCGACGTTGGAAAAGTCGCCTGGGTTGCTCGCATTTCCCGGATCCAATCCCCCCGTTTTGGATTCGATACCGTCACCGATGAAATGTACCGAGCCGTCGACGAAACCGAACAGCGCGCCGCCGGAGTGATGGCTGCTGAAACAATGCATGTTGGTCGGATGGTTCAGCCGATCGACCACGGCCGAGCTGACCGTGCTGCCAATCCCCAGCCCCCCCGGACCGCACCAGGACGGCCACTTGCTGGGATCGGCCTTATGCGCGGCCAGCACCGTTCGTTCGCCGATGGCGAACGTATTGCTGGTGCCGTCCACCACGTCCCGCATGCGCACGCCACTGTGACCGAACAAGACGCCGTTGTTCGCCGTGGTCAGATGCGTTGTGCCCCCATAGTTAAAATACCCGCGGGAGCATGTATAATTGGCCGTCGCCACCAGCTGGCCGCCTCCCAGGAATTCGCGCAACGGCTCCATCGGCGACGACGGACAAGTGAACACACTCAACTTCATCTGCAACATCGGCAACAGCGCAGGGTCGGAGATCACTTCGGCCAGCGTGTACTTCGTCGGACTCAGCTCCTCCTGCAGCGGACTCTGCTCGAGAAAAGGCATGAGGAACACGCCCCAAGCCCATCCGCCGGAGACTTGCCCGGAATTCGTAAGGACCATGAACCCCGGTGGAAAACAGCCGAGGCTGTCGTGGTAATTCTGCATCGCCACGCCCAGTTGCCGCAGATTGTGGGAGCATTGCGCTCGCCGCGCCGCCTCACGCGCCGCTTGAATGGCGGGCAGCAACAGGGCCACCAGAATGCCGATAATGGCGATCACGACCAGCAATTCGACCAACGTAAAGGCTCGAGCTTGTTTTCGCGGCAACGGCATGGGGATTCTCGGCGGGAGGAACGGGCCTGGCCCAGGAGAGCGGATACCACCATCCCAATACCGTCCGGCCGGTGATTGCGTGGACAAGAATCCCTGAATTTTTCATGATGTTGCCAAAGACGATTGGCGCCCTGTGCAGGTAACGCTAGCTGACAGTATGCGGAAAGTATCCGATCTCCCTATCGCCCGGACCCCCTCCATATCGGGGGAATCGAGATCCAAGGCACTGCAGAGAATTGGCGTCGGTGCGTTTGGTCAAGTATTGGGAACATTCAGCCGATATTCGGACCATGTAAACTTGTGTTCGCTATCAATCGCTGCAGGGGGGCACTGCTGACGAGCAAAGCCTGTGGCGCATCTTACCCACCGCATCCTGTGTTCCGAGCCTGTTCTTCGGTCGGGCTGTGTCTTGCTGGCACTGGCCTGCCTTGCCGTGTCGTCGTGTGCCCGCATCATCCCGGACGCACAGCGATACGACGCTTATTTGGGGCCCGGCTGGCCCAGGCCCAATAACGCCTTTCGCCAAGTGGAACTGCCCGAACTGCGCGTCGAGTTGCCGGCCATCGCAGGCGCCGAGTACGAAGACGCTGACGAACAGTGCGCCGATTGCCATAAAGCCTACACGGATACTTTCCGGCAAAACGTCCATCATGGAATCCGCGACGGCGAATCGTGCGAGGCTTGCCACGGCCCGGCCAGCAAGCACATCGAGACCGCGGGCGAGAAGCCGGGACTGATTTGGAGCTTCCGCAACCTGACGCCCGCCCAACGCTCGGAAATCTGCGGGCGCTGTCACGAGAATGACGCTTGTGCCCCGGCAACTCAATGGCGGACTTCGGTTCATGCGCACCACGGCATTTCGTGCCTGGATTGCCATACTGCGCATTACGAGCGGCCCTCGGAACAGCCGAAGCCGTCCAAGAAGCCGGCTGCCGGCTCCCGACCAGACAATGTGGCGACAATGGTCCGCGATCGGCGCGAAAGCGAGTCGGAATCGGAGCCGTTGCGGCAAGTGGCCTCGAGCAACCTGGGGGCCGCGGCGCCCGAGACGTGCTACCAGTGTCACGCGGACATGCGGGAATTCGAGCGTATGGCCGGGCCTCATCAGATCGGCGGGGTGAACGGGTTCAATTGTACCAGCTGCCACGATGCCCACGGCAAGATTTCCGAAGCGTCGCGGCAGGAACTGTGCCTGAGCTGCCATCAAAGCCGCTCGCCGGCGATGGCTTGGCACTCGTCGACGCACGGCATTGCCGGTGTCGCTTGCACCGATTGCCATCATCCGCATCCGCGCACGAACGTGCAGTCGTCGCTGGACGTCAGCCATGCCTCCGTCCGACGCCCGCAACGACGCGTCATGGCGGTCCAACAACCGGAGGTTTGTTACAAGTGCCATCCGCGGATGTATGCCTTGGCCAATTTGCCGTCTCATCATCCGATCCGCGAGGGCAAAATGGTCTGTTCGGACTGTCACGACGCGCACGGACAAGCCGAAAAGGGGCTCGGAGAACCGACGGTCAACATGGTTTGCTACCGCTGTCATGCGGAGAAACAAGGACCCTTTGCTTACGAACACTCGCCGGTGACGGAGGATTGCAGTATCTGCCATGAGCCGCATGGAACGGTAACCAACCATCTGCTCCACCAGCCGACGACGTTCCTGTGCCTGCGCTGCCATTCGGGCCATCGCTCCGATCATCGGCGGCTGGATGACCCAGACAACGCCGTCATGCGACGAGCCATGTATGCGGACTGCGCGCAGTGCCATGCGCAAATCCATGGCAGCGATCTGATCAGCGAGACGCTTCGCGGAGGAAGGTTGACACGATGATCGCAAGGCGGTGGATGGCAGAGTTTCATCGTAGCCCGGCGCGCGCGCGAGCGGTCGCGGACGAAACTGCGATGGAACACGGCCGAAAAACGCTCACCGCGCTGGTTCTTGTGGCCTGGTTCGCGTCCGTCGTAACGGCCGCCGAGGCGGCGGACAACAGGTCGGATCGGGCGGCATTCAGGACGCCCGCATCGACCGATATTCCGGAGGTCAAGGTCGCGGAATCCTGCGAGGAATTTGTCGCGGCCGATTACCCGGCAAGATGCGACGGGCCAATCCACTGGCTCAGCCAAACCGCCTTGCGGGTGGGCGGCTGGACCGCCGTCGTGGATGGCTCGCGGAATATGATCGGCGAGTACCAGGATCTGCGCTCGTCGCCCTTTTGGGATGTGGATCACCTGGGCACCGACGGCGTGCGATCTCTCGACGGATTCATAACCGGAACGGACAACGAGGCTTCGCGCGCCGCCTGGAACTATGCGGGGCCGGACGTTCGAGCCGACGTCGAGTACCAGCGGTTTATCCACAACCTGTCGCCGGGTCCGCTGGACAATTTCCCGCAGCTCGAAACCGATCCGGTCACTCCCGGCGATTACCTCCCGGTGCCGGGCGACTTTGTGGCCGAGGACTTGAACGTCGGCCAGGATTACGCGATGCGCGTCCAGCAGTTGAACGCCAGGTTTCAAGGCGACTTGACGGACAAGATCCGCTGGCGTTTGAACGTGTGGGGGATGCGCAAGGCCGGTGAGCGCCAAGTCAACTCGCTGGCCAATTGCTTCAATCATCCGCAGATCGCAGGCGACCAGCGGCAGTGCCACCTGCTCAGCCGCCGGCAGCAAATCGACTGGCTGACCATGGAGTTGGAGCCGGTCGTCGAAGGCAAATGGGAATCGCTTACCGTTTCTTATTCCCGGCCGATGCGATCGTTCAACCAAAACGACCAGTCGCTGATGCGGCTGCACAATCCGCTGCCGCCGATTTACAACCGGGAAGCGATGCCGCCGCAATTAGGCAGCGAAGCCTTTCCCGGCGGCGCCTTCTACCCTTACGCCGTCGTGCCGGAGAATCTCACGCAAACCGACAAACTTAAACTCGGCGCCGATCTGACGGACGGTTTGCACTGGTACGGCATGTTCTATCACGGCAGCACGGAAAACCAGCACCGGAATTTCCAGCGAGATTTCGGCGGCTTCGATCTGCGGTTAACCGACCGCACGATCGAAAACCTGAAATGGACGACCTACGGCAAGCTGAACTACGAAACCAACCAGTTGCCGACGGTGCTTATTTCCGGCGAGCAGCTCACGTTCGATCGGTACGACGAGACGGATATCGAGTGTACCTGGTCGGACAGCCGGGCGTACGGAGGCTGCGGCTGCGCGCCGGTCGTCGTCCCGTGCGTCGTGGGGGAAGACGGCGTGCCGGATTTCTTTGCCAGCGACGCGCTGGTCCCGCTGATCGATTACACGCGGACGACGCTGGGCGTCAACGGGCGCTGGACGCCGTTTCGCGGCGATCCGACATGGAGGCGCGGACTGGCCGTGTACGGCCGCTACGAGCACCGCTGGCTGCACCGCGAGAATGCGCTCTCGAACGTCACGCTCGCCCCCGGCGTCGTCGCTGACTACGACCAGCAGAAAACCGGCAGCGACATCTTCCATGCGGGCGTCTCCCAGCGCTGGTCGCGCGCGGCCGAGACGTTCGTCCGGTTCACGACTCGCCACGATTCCCAGCCGCTGTTCGGCGCCCGCAGTTCCAACGGCACCACCAACAGCAGTCTGCCCACGCACACGGACCTGGTCGAAATCGGCGGCACGTGGACTCCAACCCCTGCGTTCCTGGCTAATCTCACGTTCGGCATTCAGAACCGCGCACAGCACTCGTCGGTGGCCGACTTTGACGAAGACAGCTATCCGCTGACGGTCTCGTTCTGGTACGCGCCGACCTGCGCACTGTCGTTTTCCGCCGGCTATGCCTACTTTACGAATTGGATCCAGCAAGCGGTTACGCTCGGCGACGACATGGTGAACGATGCGGCGTACGCCCCCGTCACCCGGTACTGGGATTACGGCGGCAGAAGCGAAGTCTGGTCGGTGGGCAGTACCTATGGCTGGACCCCCTGCGTGCGGCTGCGAGGCGATGTCCAGTACGTTCGGGGCCGCAATGCGATCGATTCGACGGTTTTCGATGCGCCGCACCTCTGGCCGGAGGTCGCCGAATTGGCGCGCGACACGATGGATTCGATCCGCCTGTCCGCGGGCTTTGATTACCAACTCGGCCACGGTGCTGCCAGCTATTTCCGCTACAATTATGTGGACTATAATGACGCCGTGCGAGTCTCCAACAACGGCGCCGCACACCTGCTGCTGGCGGGCTTGAGCGGCCGTTATTGAAGCCGAAGCAACGGATCCGAGCATCACCAGGGCAACGGGAAGAAACAAAGTAACCCAAAGCGTAAGCGAGGAGATGCCGCAATCGGCACGTTCCTTGCATACGCTTCGGGTTACAGTAGGTAAGCCAATTTCTTCCTCTCGCCTGGTCTGACGAAAGAGGAAGTGCCCATGTTGAGAATCCTGTTTTTGTGCACGGGTAATTCTTGCCGCAGCCAGATGGCGGAAGGCTGGGCACGTCACCTGAAAGGCGACGTGATCGAGGCGTTCTCCGCGGGCGTGAAAACGCACGGCTTGAATCCGAACGCCGTGAGAGTGATGGCGGAGGCCGGCGTCGACATTTCCACGCAGCGGTCCCAGCACATCGACGAATTCAAAGATATTCGCCTGGATCACGTGATCACCGTCTGCAGCGATGCCCATGAGGCCTGTCCGGTGTTCCCTGGGCCGACCAAAGTGACGCACGCAGGTTTCGACGACCCGCCGCGACTGGCGAAGGACGCGGCCACGGAAGAAGAGGCATTGAACCATTATCGGCGCGTGCGGGACGAGATTCGCAGGTTCGTCGAGACGCTTCCGGAAGCCCTTCGTTCGTGAGCAGGCGGCGGCATCTCAAGCTCCTCCGCAACCGAGGCTTTGCGGGAGCTGGAACGAACCCGCCGCTTCGATTTCGCGAATTTCGACCGCGCGGTGCTCGCGGGCAGACACGTAACATGCCTCGACCAGGGCCATCGTCTTCAGGTTGTCCCGGCCGCCGATTTCGGGCTCGGTCGCGTCTTCCAAGGCGCACAGCAGCTGGGCCATCGTGCCCACAAAGGCATCGGGGAACCAGACTTCGCCCCACCGCGGCTGAAACCAATAGCCGGGTTGCCGTGCGGTGGTAAAATCCAGCGTGCTGGGTGTGGGATGCGGATAGTCGGGCCAGCCGATGGTGCCACGAGCCAGGCCCTCGAGCCCCTCGACGCGCCAGCGGATCGCGATGTCCTGCTGGGCGCCTTCCAAAGCCGGACCCGTCCAGACATCGTCCCATGCCGCGGCGCGCAGTCCGTTTTCGTATTCCAGGATGTACAGACAGATTCCATCCTCGTGCGGGAACTTGCCCGCCGTCCGCGGATCTTCGCGCACACTGGCGAACACCCGCACGGGATCGCCGAACCAGTAGCGAAAGGTGTCCAGATGGTGGATGGACATGATTCGCAGGGTGACCCAGCCCAGCCGCTGCTGCCACGGCATCCAATGCGGGATTGCGCGCATGTCGATCGTGGCCAGGACCGGCATGCCCAAGTCGCCCCGATCGAGCAAACACTTGCAAGCCCGCACCGATTGGTCGTAACGCATGTTCTGGTTGACGCCCAAGGTGATCCCGGCTTGTTCGCACAGCCTGAACGCCTCGACGGCTTGGGCATAATCCACGCCCAGCGGTTTCTGTGCCAGCACGCCGCGGATATGATCGTTGTGCCGGACAATCTCGCGAATGACATCCAGCTGGACGTCCGGCGGAACGGCCACATCGACCACTTGAATCCGCTCGTCGTCCAGCAGCGATCGATAATCGTCATAAGCTTGCAGGCCGTATCGCGCGGCGACCTGGCGAGCGTGCTCGGGCGATCGCGAAGCGATCGCCAGCGGGTTGAAGCCCGCCTTGCGGTAGGCCGCCAGGTGGCAATCGGCCATGATGAACCCGGAGCCGATGCAGCCGATCGGTGCGTCCTTGCGCCGCGGCAGGCGGGGGAGATAATCCAAGTCGAGCGAGATACCGGCCTGGCTCATGCGTTCTTCGCCACTCCGGCTTCGAGCCTTCGCGTGGTGTCGTCCTCGTCCTGCATCAGGAAGCCTTGCGCCGCCTCCGTAGGCTTGGCGCCGATCGCCTTGATGGCGCTGTCGGGAACCTTGGTCAACGGCGTGTATCGCGGATGATGGTGTTCCTTGTACGGGTCGTTATGCTTGGTATTGTAGCAGCAGATCAGCCCCCACCGCGGCTTGTCGCTGAGGTTCGCGTCCGACGTGTGCAGGGTGTTGCCGTGGAAGAACAGGGCCGTGCCCGGTTCCATTTCGCAATACACCAGTTCCAGACGCTTCTTGGCCTGCTCGACGCGTTCCAAATCCGCTCCCGTCTGCTCGCCGGCAAATCCATGCTCGATACGGCCCAGCCGGTGCGAGCCGCGCAGCACCTGCATGCAGCCGTTCTCCTTGGTGCAGGGATCGACGGCGATGAACACGCTGAGCATGTCGGGAAACAAGCAGCCGTTCTTGTACCAGTAGCCGTAATCCTGATGCCATTCCCATGCCCCGCCGATCCGCGGCTGCTTGGCGCTCAGTTTCGAGTGGTAGTGGTACACCTCGTCGTCGAGCAGTTGTTCGACCGCATTCACCATGCGTTCGCTACGGGCGATCATTCCGTAGATATCGTTTCCGGGATGGTTCCAGAGGGACAAATTGGTCCGCCTGCCGGCCGCGTCCTTGACCGCCATCGCGTGCGCCTGCAGCACGCCGTCCGCTCGGCAGGCTTGCTGCAGCAGGAGGCTCTCTTCGGCGTCGAGGAAATGTTCGACAAACAAATAGCCGTCGCGGTCAAAGGCCGCACGTTGCGCGTCGCTCAGTGGTCTTGCAGAAGGCATGGAAATGCTCGCTCGGATTCGTGGAAGTTTCAGGATTTGAGATCTTAGATCTGAGATCTCAAGTCTCAAGTCTCAAATTTTCAGATTTCAGATCTCTCCGCCGCGTTCAATCACTTTCGTTCCTTCACCGCTTCCTACGATCAGGGTGTGGGCCAAACCGACGAACAGGCCGTGCTCGACGACGCCGGGCATCGCGTTCAACCGGGCGGCCAGCGCGGCAGGTTCCTCGATCCGGCCGAAGGCACAGTCGAGGATATAGTTTCCTTCGTCCGTCACCAGCGGATGCCCGTCGCGGCCGGGCCGCAACACGGGCTGCACTCCCAATTCGCCCAGCCGCTCGGCAAGCGGCCGCCAAGCGAATTGGACCACCTCGACGGGCAAGGCAAAGGCGCCCAATCGTTGCACTTGTTTGTGCGAATCGACGATGATGACCACGCGGCGGCTCAACGACGCCACGATTTTCTCGCGCAGCAACGCTCCGCCGCCGCCTTTGATGACGTTCAATTCCGGGTCCACTTCGTCGGCTCCGTCAATGGTCAAATCCAGATGGGACACCTGATCGAAGCCGACGATCGGAATCCCTTCGCGTTCGGCCAACGCACGGCTCATCTCCGACGTAGGCACGCCACAGACGCGCAATCCTTCGCGCACGCGAAGGCCGAGCAGTTGGAGCATGATGGCAGCCGTCGAGCCGGAGCCCAGCCCGAGGCACATCCCGTCGCGGACGAATTCAAGGCTGCGCTGCGCGGCCAGCCGTTTTTCTTGATTGATGTCGGTCATCGTGGCAAACTCAGGTTTTTATTTCTTGCCGTCCCTACGATGATAGCGGCCTCGACGAGTGTTGCAAGGCGACGCGATCACTGGTTTCACTTCATATCCCGCCTGCTAGCAACAGGCAGCGGGGCTGCGAGCGATGCCCAGAAACCCGGGCTCAAAGGAAACTTCTCGAAGTCCGAAGCTGCGGAAGCTGCGTTGCGTGACAAGTTCCTGTGAATGTCTGCATCCACTGGACTTGACCTGCGCACGAATCGATGGTGCAGCGAGCAGCGCGCTTTTCCCCGCGTGGGGAACTATTCTCAAATCGATTTTGCGTCTAATCTTTAAGTAGACAGGTTGGGAGCGGGCGTGCCTATCTGCATTCCGCCCCTCGGCTTCTGAGTCGAGTTGCCATGCCTTTGCGAAAACATGTCTGGAACATTTGCGAATTCGGCCGGCGGCGGCAGAACGGCTGCTGCCGTGGGCTGGATCCATCCAGGGCATATTTTGCCAACCTGGTCTTGCACTGCTTGTCGTTTTTTCTTCACGCTTTAGGAAAAGGGGTCAACGATGGACACCTTCAGCAACAGTGATTTGAGAAGGTTGACAGGGGCACCGCAGGGCCCGTGCGTCTCGATCTTTATGCCAACGCACACCGCCGGACCTGACGGACAGCAGGACACGCTGCGATTAAAGAACCTGTTGGTCCAGGCCGAGCGCGGCTTGATCGACCGAGGCGTGCGCGCACCCGAAGCTAAAAAGCTGTTAGATCCGGTTCGCGATCTACCGGCCGAACACGAGTTTTGGGAGAAACGTAGCCGCGGCCTGGCCGTGTTTGTAACCGAGGGGATGTGGAGCCGTTTTCGGGTTCCCTTGCTCCTGCTCGAGTCGGTCGTGGTGAATCAGCGTTTTCAGGTCAAGCCGCTTTTGCCGTTGATCGGCGTGAACGACCAGTATTTCGTGCTCGCGCTCAGCCAGAATCGCGTGCGATTGCTGGAAGGCCGTCAGTTCAGCATGTCCGAGTTGCGCGTGGACGGATTGCCGCGGGACATGGCTCAAGCCTTGAATTATGACGCCAGCCAGCGGCCGATGCTGGCTCACGTCACGGCTCGCAACCAGCCGGGGAAAGGCTCGGCCGTGGTCTATGGGATGGGGGGCGAACGCGAGCTTGCCAAGGAAGACCTGGCCCAGTATTTCCGTGTCATCGACGGAGCGTTGCGCGAGCCGCTGCGGGACCAGCGCGCGCCGCTGATCCTGGCCGGTGTCCAGTACCTGCTGCCGATTTATCGCGAGGTATCGGGCTACAGTCATCTGGCAGACGAAGAATTGGCCGGCAACCCCGATCATCTGTCGGAGCACGAGTTGCACGCGCGAACTTGGCCGCTGATCCGGGCGCGGCAGGAGCAGACCCGGCAGGAGGCGGTCGCCAAGTACCGGAAATTGGCCGGCACCGGCAAGACCTTGGACGATCTTCATCGCATCGTGCCCGCGGCGCAGCAGGGCCAGATCGATTCCCTGTTTGTCGATCGGACGGCGCACCGCTGGGGACTCTTTGACGCGGCCACGGGAGATGTCACCGTGCGTTCATCGGCCACGCCGGAACGAGGTGACGACGACCTGTTGGATTACGCGGCGGTGGAAACGCTGCTGCATCGCGGGGTGGTGTACGCCGTCGCGGCGGACGAGAATCCCGCGCCCCCGGCGGCGGCCCTCTTGCGATATTGAAGCGGCTGACAAGAAAAGCCCGGCAGCCGGCAGACGTTGTCTTGCCGGCTGTGCGGGAGATGATTCGAGCCGCGGGAAACGTGTGCTCCCGCGGCCTTCGTTCATTCGCAACGCGACCTTAGAATCGGCCCTCGACGCGCGCCACAAGGCCGTCGAAGGTGATCGTGTCGCCCATATCGCGGTAGTCGTTCGTCTGGACCGCGCGGATCCAGTCTTCCGTCTTGACCACGTTCGTCCACGCGCTGAATACGTAGCCGACGGTGGCCTGCAGCCGGCCTTCGGGCAGGTAGAACCCGCCGCCGAGTTCAAAGTCGAACGTCGGCACGATCCGGCCGGCCTTCCAGCCCGTGTTGACGCCGAAGCCGCTGTTATTCTGGACCGTCTGCTGGAAGGTCGCATCAAACTCGCCGACCATCAAGCTGGTCAAGCCTTTGGCATACAGCTTTACCGGCACCGTACAGTAGAAACGCTCCGCTTCCAAGCCGAGCTTCACCCCTCCACCGGAGAAATCGATGTCGGTCGCCACCTCGGCTCTGTTGGCGGCACCAGCGAGATCGTCCGTGTACCGGGCGTTGAAGGCTTGTTCCAACCGGCCCCAGCGGGCACCGATCACATAATCCAAACTCGACGTGCAGCTCCGCACCAGGTAGCTGCGATAGTCGACGTCGAGCACGTCCACACGCAGATCGTGCCGGCCGGCCGCCGACACGGATCCCGTGGTCGCATCAAAGGTGGAAGGATGCCGTACCAGCGGTGCGATCTGAAAGAGATCGTTGCCGCGCGTAATGGAATGTTCGTCCGACGTGTCAAACCACGTGTAACTGACCCCGATTTCGCTGCATTCGTCCAAGCCGACTCCGAAACCCACGCGGAATCCGGCCGAATAGTCCTGGTCCAGCACGGCGATCGGCGACACCTGGATCGGAACACCCGGAGTCGCCAGGTTGGAGTTTGTCTCGACCGCGTAAGCGACCTCGGAATCGCGCGCTCGCAGGTACAAGAACTCGCCGTAAAAGCGGAACGCATAGGGACTGCAAGCGCAGTTGCCCACGTGGCCACAGCCCTTGTAGTCGCAGCCGCCGGACTTGCAGTCGGCGTCCTTGTCGCCCCAGTCGTCGAAGATCGTCGACTTCTGTTCCGCCTGCTTCTGGGCGTTCTGCTTTTCGTCCCCGACCATCGTGACGCGGAAAGCGGGCTGAGTTTCTCCGTTCTCCGTCCGCGTAATCTGGGCTGTCGAGGCGGGTACTCCGCGAACGTTTGCGGCGGCACCTGGCACGTGCAATGGCATCGGTTGGCCGTACTGATTGACCATCACCGGAACGCCGTTCGGAACACCGTAGCCGGGTACCAAAAACGGTTGTTGCGGCACCATCTGGGCCTCAACCGCGGTGCCCGCCACGAGCAGGACCAGCATCGAACCCACCACCCTAAAGGTTCTCAAACTAATTTTCATGGAACATCCCCCCCATGTGAAAAGATCTGATTTCTTTCATCGACCGGTACTACCGGTCCCTTCAAATACTTTGATACACTCGGAGGAGACGACCCAGCTTCGCTATTTTCCTGTATCTGCCCGATTCGGTTTTGCTTTCGATCAGGCTTGGCCGGCACAACAGAACGCGCCACTTCCACTCGCTGAAAAACCTGGAAACTCGATTGCATTTCCGAACGCCCCGATTCTATAATCTGACCATTCTGCCAAAAGGTCCCGATCCTGTCCGTTGCTTTCCAAGGGAGCTTCGCCATGCCCGGTCTCAAGACGCGTTACGTGCCTCGGCCCCTCTTTCCCGCCGCATTGACTTGGCTTGCGATCTCGGCCACGGCTTCGGTGCCGGCCGCCGAACTGCCCGAAAACTTCGCCCCGCGCGCTCGGGTTTCGGCCAGCAGCCAATTCAACGAAGGTTATCGCCCGCAGATGGCGATCAGCGGTATCGTGCCTTCCGAGTTCCAGCAGGACAGCGGCGACTGGGCGGTGCGCGGGACACAGAACGGTTGGTTCGAGCTGCAGTGGGACCAGCCGGTGCAAGCGGCGCAAATCATCTATTACGCCCGCACGACCAGCCCGCTGCTGGAGTGTTTCAAGGATTACGCGGTCTACCTGGACGACGGCGATCAACCTGCGGTGCGTGGAATGCTCGAACATCGGCGCGGACCGCAGCGAATCGCCATCCCGAAGTCGCCGGTCAAGAAGATCCGGATCGAGTTCCTGTCGTCGCACTCCGATTCGCCGAACCCCGGCGCGGCGGAGATCGCCGTCTACAGCCTGCCGGTCAGCGAGGCTCAACTGGCCGAGTTGCAGATGCCGCCTGGCGAAAAGACGCCCGAAGCCCTGGCCCTTCGACGGGAACTGCTGGACGGGCGACTCGGCTTTCGCGATATCCTGGTGGTCAAACGCAAACCGTTGGACATTTCGCACGTCTACGTCTATCACGTCGAGGGCTACCGGCCCGGAGGCGGATTGTATCTGTATACGCCGGACGAGAACGGCGGCCGGATGAAGTGCATCTTTGACGCGGGCGAAGGGATGATTACCACCGCCGACTTGTCCTACGACGGCCGCGAGATCGTCTTCGCGATGCGCCGCGGCGGCCATGTTGCGTCGAACCCCGTGGCGCATATCGAGGACATCTCGCGATATCCCGACGAGGCGAGCAACTATCACGTGTTTCGCATCGGCATCGACGGGACGGGACTGGAACAGCTGACTCGCGGCGAGTACAACAACCTCGATCCATGCTGGCTGCCCGACGGCGGGATCGCGTTTATTTCCGACCGCAAGCCGGCTTATGCCTACTGCTACGTGGTCACTTCGCCGGTCCTGTATCGAATGCACCGCGACGGCTCGAACCAACGCCGGCTGTCCTCGAACTACCTGATGGACTTTACGCCGTCGGTGCTGAACGATGGGCGGGTTATCTACACGCGCTGGGAATATGTCGACCGCGCGGCTTGCCCGATCCAGAGTTTGTGGGCGATCAACCCGGATGGCACGGGACTGGCCGGCTTCTACGGCAATCGAGTCATCTCGCCGGGAACGTTCATGGACGCCCGGGCCATTCCGGATGGTCCCGGCGTGTTGGCCGTCGCCACGAATCACAACGGCTCGTGCCGCGGCGGGATCGTGGCCATCGATCCGTCAAAGGGCTCGAACGCCCCGGAAGCGGTTCTCAACCTGACGCCCGAGATCGACATTTATGCCCATCGCATCGGCGGCGGGCCGTGGGGCAACGGGATGCTCGACACCGGCATCCGCGGGATGTATGAAAAGCCGCTGCCGGTGGGCGGGAATCGTTTCCTGGTCTCCAAGGGCGGCGTGGTCCAACTCCGCGACTTTGCCGCCAACGCCGCGTCGCTGCTGGGGCCGGCGGACGGCATGGGATTTTATTCCCCCCAGCCGGTTCGCGCGCGGCTGCTGCCTACGGTGCTGACCGGCAATGTCATGGACCGCACGGCACACCTGCCCGAGGACGGACGGGTCACAGGCAATTGGGCGACGGTGTACATGCAGGACGTATACCAGGGCCTCGAGCCGGACGTGCGGCGCGGCGAGATCGCTCAAATCGCGGTCGTCCAGGAAATCGAAAAGAGCACGCACACTCCGCAGAACAACCAGCGTCCCGACGGGCCCGGAATGAGGAACATCGCGGTATTCGGCTTCCAGTTTCCTTTGGTCTCCTGCGGCGCCACGTATGCGCCGAAGAAATTCTGGGGAACCGCCGACGTGGCTCCGGACGGCAGTGCGGCGTTCAAGGTGCCGTCCGAAGTGCCGATCTATTTTCTGGCGTTGGACACCGAAGGCCGGGCCGTCCAGCGGATGCGGACGTTCACGCACCTGATGCCCGGTGAAATCCAAGGCTGCGTCGGCTGCCATGCCGACCGCAACTCGGCCTCGCCCGTCCGCGGCAGCCAACTGGTGATGCGCGGCCCGGTCCAGGAGCTTCGCCAACCGGCTTGGGGCGTCAAGGGCTTCAGCTATCCCGAGGTCGTCCAGGGCGTGTTGGACCGGAACTGCATCGAGTGCCACAACGAGCGCGAGCAGCCGGGCGGCGTCGATCTGACCGGCGACATGACCGACTTTTTCAACGTCTCGTATGACATCCTCTGCCGGACCGGAACGCAAGGCGAACACCACTGGTTGCGGCACGGCAGCCCGTCGGGCCGGGAATTCGATCACGTCCGCGGGATGAGTCCCTGGATCGAATGGATCTGGACCATCAACGGCGCCGGGCATAACACGCTGGAAATCGCCCCGCGTCGCTGGGGCAGTCCGGCCAGCAAGCTGACAGAGATCATCCGCAGCGGGCATCCGGACGAGGACGGCCAGCCGCGGGTGAACGTGCCCGACGAGGACCGCCGCCGTGTGTATCTGTGGATGGATTTGAACATTCCGTACTACGGCACGTCGTCGTCCAATCATCCGGCCCAACTCGGCAGCCGCCGCATGCTGCCGCTGGACCTGGATTCGACGCTCAGCGAAGTCGCCTCGCGGCGCTGCGTCCAATGCCACCAGGCGGACGTTCCGCGGAAGTTCTACACGCGGGTGATGAACCCCGAGAAGAACAGCTTCCTGCTCGCGCCGCTGGCCGCGGCCGCCGGCGGCACCCAGCGATGCGGCCAGCCGGTCTTCGCTTCGGCCGACGACCCCGATTATCAACGGATCCTTCGCACCTTTGCCCCCATCCACGCGTTGCTCAAAGATCGTCCCCGAGCCGACATGCCCGGATTTCAAGCGATGTGCGAGGCAACGAAAGATCCCTAGGAAGACGGTTGATCCGTACCGCCGCGGCACCCGCTGCGTCCAGGTTCCGAATTCGTGACCCCACAGCCCTGCGCGAGACCCGAATGATGCACAAGCCTGTCGCGTTTCCGTCCCGCCGTGATTTCCTCGGGGCGTCCGCCGCCGCGGCGGTTTGCTCGATCGTTCCGCGCCACGTGTTGGGCGGGCCGAAGTTTGTCGCGCCCAGCGACAAAGTGAACGTTGCCGTCGTGGGCGCCGGGGGGCAAGGTCGAACGAACATCCGGGCGTTGTTCCAAGAGGCCGACGCGCAGGTCATTGCGGTAGCCGATCCGATCGCGGAATCGAACTTGGAGCCGTTCTACCACCATCGCGACTGGCTGGACGCATGCAAAGGCGCCCAGCCAGCCAGCAGCAACTTTGAGTACGGAGCGCAGCTGACCGAACTGGTCCTGCTGGGCGTCCTCTCGTTGCGGGCGCGCCGGCGGATCTATTGGGATGCAGCGAACATGAAGGCACGCAATCTGCCGGAGGCCGACGCGCTGATTCACGGAACCTATCGCGACGGTTGGAAAATCGCCTGAAGCCGGCGCGTGAGAGCTTTGCTACAATGTGGTCATCACGCTCCGCCGTGATGACGCTCTGCCGTGATGACATTGTCGTCACGACGGAGCGTGACGACTACAATCTGGGCGACAGTTATTTCTTCTCCGGTCATTAACGCCGAAACGGCGTGTCGGCTTGGGGCTTTCGGTCCTGACGTTCCAGAATCGTTCCAGGTTTCCATTGCTGTGCGGATTGGAGATCTTCCGCCACCCGCTCGGCCAGCTTGGGAATGTCTACGAAGCCGACGCGATTGTACAACACGGGTTGAATATATTGCCGGGTGTATACCGTCGCATAACGCTGCCAGTGCGCGGCGGCCGCGGTCAAATGCCCGACGGCGGACTCGCGATGAACGGGTTCGCCGGTCGCGTCGAACAGCGACAGCGCACAAGCGCCGCGGATCTTGCCTGCGTAATAATTGCCCAAGTGCGCAAAGGCTTCCAAGTCGCCGAGCGTCAAACGCAGTTCCTTGTTCGCGCCCTGGTGAGGCCGTAGTTCTGCCACGCCGCGCAGTGTGTCGTCGGCCAGCGCCGCCAGCGCGTCGGCCACTTGCGGCGGCGTCTGGCCCTCCGGTATTGCGCCTTGCGACACGCCCCGGCGCCAGGTCAGAACGTCCAGGATCCCACTGCCCGGCATCGTATGGCCTTCGATGAAGTCGCGGACCGTATAGAAGCCCTTGTGCCGTGGATGACTCAAGCAAGCTTCCGGGAACCAACGCAGGTCGATATCGCCCCAAAAGAAGCGGGTGATCTGCGGAAAGATCCTCGACGCTTGCGACCAGGCGGCCAGCAGCCTACCGGCCGGCACTTCGGGAAACCGTTGGGCGAGGACCTGCTGGAATAACTGGTCGGGCAGATCCGGGTCGTAGCTGAGCCGTCCCCACAGCAGGAAGCTGAACCATTGCTTGCGAATGACCAGTTCCCGCGGCGTCTCCGGCTCGGTGCTCAGAAACTCGCGTCCCCAGACGTAGCCGTCCGGCCCCATGTAGAACCCGGCGACTCGATCCGGCCTCGGCATCGCCCGGACGAACTCGCGGGCAAACTGAGGATCGCCCCAGCGAAAACTGTAGATGTCGTCGTTGCGGACGGTGAGCCACGTGCGCCGGTCCGGCGGCAAATGCGGCAGGGCGGCGTGGATGAATGGCGGGTTGGTCGCCGCGTACATGTGGGCGATCGCGTACTTGAAACTCAAATCCAGCGGCCCCGGATAGTCCTGCCACTGGCGCAAAATCTCCGCTTGGCCTGTCTGATGAAAGCGATGGATCAGTCGCACTTGACGTTCCGGCTGCAGCCGCACCGCGTCGCGAACACCTTCGCCATACGTCCGCCACAGCCACTGCTCTTTGCCGTACTGGTCGCTACGATTTTCCAACCGTTCGCCGGCTGTAATCCCGATCCCGGCCAGCCGCGGATAAGTCAGCACGGTCTCGCGGACACTGGCCCGGAAGTACGCGATGGTCGTCTCGTTCGTCTGCGACGACGTGATTCCGTGCTTGCCGTCCGCGGCGAACGTGAACATGTTCCAAGTGAACAGGTAGACTTCGATCCCCCGATCGTGTGCGTGTTGCATCACGTCCCGCCAGAACTGGATTTTTTCGCCGATGCTCAACCGCTTGACAGTCTGCAGATTCTCCAGCATCGCCGGCCGGACCATATCGCTGCCGGTGTGGGAAAACGTCTCGTCCAACGGCAAGGTCGTGCGTTTGATGTCCGCCAGAGCGACATCCGGGAATTCGGGCACTTGAACCAGCGACGGAAAGGGGTGCAGGTTCCACAGTGTCAGCACGTTGAATCGATGCCGAGCCATTTCGTCCAGGAACTCGCGCCAGAAGTCGAAACTCCACATTTCGGCGATGTTCTGCTGGGCGGCGTCTGAGTTGTCCGAATAGCTGGGGGTGCGCGCGTCCAAGGGGATGTTGAACTTGATTCCCCGCCGCGCGATGAACGGCGTGTGGTCCGAATCGCCCACCTCGTCGAGCGTTCTCAAGCGGACGGCTTCCGCCAGATCCAATCCACCGTACATCGCACCGGCGGCGTCGGCGCTCAGCACGGCCAGCACCGTTCCTTTGCAAGCCGGTGCGCGGCGGACGGCGTACGATTGCGGTGCGTCGCTGCCGGCCGGCCCGATTTGAAATCGTTCCGCAAGTGTCCGGCATGCTTGAGGCGTGGCCGCCAAGAACAGCCTCGCCGCGCCGTCCGCTTCCAACCCTGATTGCCAGTCCAATTCGACAAGCGTCACGCCGCGATCCGTGAATGCGCGGCGAATCTCAGACGCCGCAAAAGCCAACGGCGGTAAGACCGTTCCGGCGGTTGCGGCGGTGCCATCGGATGATGCCGAATCGACGACCAGCATCATCGGCGGCGGCTTGGCGGACGCCGGCTCTGCCCGGCACAGACTTGGCATCCAGCAACACACCACCATCGCAAACCAGCACGTTTGTTGACGTAACGCCACGGCATGTCCTTTCTGGGGCGGATTTGGGGTCGAGCATTTCGCAAGGTTGCGATCAAGGCCCATGATACGGCACAGCAGGACGCCCATGCCACCCCAACGTCCCAGCTATGCATCATTTAAGCCGGCTCAAGTAAAAATCCCGCCGCGCGCGGCCGTTCGGTGGTTGTAAACCTCGGGCGATTAAGTAAACTCTACGGCTCTGCAGGCCGCGCGCCTTCTCCGGTGTGTCGGTCCAATGCAACGGCTGATAATCGTCAGCTGTACGGGAGGCATTGCTTGCCGCCCGGTTTCCGAAGTGAGGATTTTTTTGGAAGGAGAATAGACTGATGGTACGGATTGCTATGGCAGCGTTGTTGGTGGTTCTGTGTGCTTCGAGTGCGGATGCGTGGCCCAGGCGGTCGGCGTCGAGCCGGACGTCGAGTACGAGGACGGTTTTTTCGGGTGGCCCTCAGGCGGTCGCGGAAGCCAAAGCGCAACGAGCGGCTGCGGCGCGGATCAAAGGACATCTCGGCGGCGGATATGGGGGAGCCAGCGCGGAAGGCGTCGGCTTCAGCACGTCCTCGGCCCAGCACGCCTTGAACATCTGCTGCTTTACTGGACAACGCCGCGTTGCCGGCTCGAGCGTCGTGCGGGGAGCCGACGGCTGGTATGCCGTGAAGATCTTCCACTGAGCCGGAGAACGATCATCGTTCCAACTCCTGCCGCAGATACCGCCCGGTCACGGATCGTTCGCATTGAGCGACCGTTTCCGGCGATCCTTGGACCACGATTTCGCCGCCTGCGCCGGCGGCGCCCGGGCCGAGGTCGATGAGCCAATCGGCGGCTTTCATCAGCTGCAAATTGTGCTCGACGACGATCAACGAGTGGCCCACGGCCAGCAGTGTATCGAAACAATCCAGCAGCTTGACGATGTCGGCAAAATGCAGGCCGGTCGTCGGCTCGTCCAGCAGGAACAAGGTCCGATTGCGCGTCGCCGCGGACATGAAGGCCGCCAGTTTCAGCCGTTGCGCTTCGCCGGAAGATAGCGTAGTGGCAGGTTGGCCCAGCCGCAAGTAATCCAAGCCCACATCGATCAACTGCTTCAACTTGGCCTGGACCTTGCGCTGACCGCGGAAAAAAGAAAACGCTTCGCGGATTGTCATCTCCAGCACTTCGGCGATATTCCGGCCGCGGTAGGTGACCTCCAGGATCGGCTTGCGATACCGCGTGCCGTTGCATTGCGCACACTTGACGTACACATCGGGTAAAAACTGCATGTCGATTTCCACAAAGCCGTCACCGCCGCAGGCCTCGCAACGTCCGCCGTCGACGTTAAAGCTGAAATAGCTGGCCGGATAGTTGTGGGTGCGCGACTCGATCGTCCCGGCGAATACTTCTCGGATCGGATCAAACGCCTTGATGTACGTCACCGGATTGGAACGCGGCGAGCGGCCGATGGGGCTCTGATCGACCAGCAGCACGTCGTCGATCTGGCCGTCGCCGAAGACGTCGTCAAAGGGATGAGGCGCGGTCACTTCCCGGCGTTTGCGGCGGCATAAAGCCCCGTATAGGGTTTCGTGGACCAAGGTGCTCTTGCCCGCGCCGCTGACTCCCGTCACCAGGCAGAGGACGCCCAACGGAAAGTTGACAGTCAGGTTCTTCAGGTTATTGCCCCGTGCTCCGGTCAACTGGATGGCGCCCCGGTTTGTCGGACGGCGGCGTTGCGGATCACTCACGCCGCGGCGGCCGCTCAGGTATTCGCCGGTCAGGCTGGCCTGGGGCAGCAGCATCGCTTGCGGCGGCCCTTGAAACACGATTTGGCCTCCGCATTCGCCCGCCCCCGGGCCGAATTCCACCACCTGATCCGCGCGTCGCAACATCGTGGTCTCGTGCTCGGTCACGACGACCGTGTTGCCGCGGTCTCGCAAGTGAACGACGGCGTCGGTCAACCTGTCGACGTCGCATGGATGAAGGCCGACGGACGGTTCATCCAATACGTACAGCATGTTGACCAGATTCGAGCCCAACGTGGCGGTCATCGCCACGCGCTGCGCTTCGCCGCCGCTGAGCGTCCGGATCGTACGGTCCAGGGGCAGGTAGCCGAGTCCCACGTCGCTCAGATAGCGGAGCCGCGCGTGGACTTGTTCCAACATCGTGCGCGCCACCGGCCGCTCGGCATCCGTCAGCGGGAGCGCACGGACGAAATCGCAGGCGCCGGCGATGCTCAGCCGGCAGAATTCGGCGATGTCTTTGCCGCCCACTTGCGTCGCCAGCGCCTCGTCGCGCAACCGCTTGCCGCCGCAAGCGGAACACGTCCGGTAGCTCCGCCAGCGGGCCAGAAAGGCGCGGACATGGACTTTGTAGGTGTTGCGTTCCAGCCAAGCGAAGAAGCCGCGCAGGCCGCCGAAGTTTCGCGCGGGAACGCCTTGCTGGACGATTCGCAAAGGCTCCTCGCCCAACTGCTCAAACGGCACGTCGACCGGCACGCCGCAATCGTCCGCCAAAGCCAGTAATTCCTGCAACTCATGGGCATAGGCCGGGGAGTTCCACGGTGCGACGGCCCCCTCGCGCAGCGATTTCGTTTTGTCCGGCACGACCAGATCCAGGTCGACATCTACGGTGTCGCCGAAGCCCTCGCATTGCGGGCAAGCGCCCAAGGGACTGTTGTAGTCGTACAAGCGCGGCTCCGGCGCGGGATAATCTCGTCCGCAGTCTTCACAACGCAGCGCCGCGTGAAACGCGCGCCGCTGCCACAGGCGATCGTCGATCCGCCAGCGGTCCGGCGCGGCGGCCTGTTCGTCTGTCAGCACCCACGCGTAACACGAACCGCCGCCTTTGGCAAAGGCGATCTCCAACGAGTCGCGCAGTCGCGGCAGCGTTACGCCGCCGGCCGTCAAGCGGTCGGTGACGACCAGCAAGTCCGTTTCGGTATCTGCGTTCGCCTCGGACGCAGTCACGGCGGCCGCTTGGCCGGTGCTGTTTTCCCGCGGGCGGTTTGCAGGCCCGTGTTGCGCCGCGCCGGCCGCCGCGGCCGGCAAGGGACTTTCACCCAAATGCACCAGCATGCCGTCCACGATGACACGAACAAATCCATCCGCCTGTAACTCGGCCGCGACGGAGGTCAGATCCTCGCCGGGCGCCAGTCGGCGGGCGAACGTCAGCAGGTAGCGAGTCCCGGCCGGCAAAGCGGCCAATTGCTCGGCCGCGCTTTGCGGCGTCTGCCGCCGCACTTCGCGGCCGCAGCCGCGGCAGAAGAAACGGCCGATCTTGGCGTACAGCAGTCGCAGGTAGTCGGCCGTTTCGGTGGCCGAGGCGATCGTGGCCCGATTGGATCGCGTGGTGCTCTTGCGGGTGACCGCCAGCGCGGGTGGCAGGCCGTCGATCCGATCGGCATCGGGCTTCTCCAGCCGCTCGAGGAACTGACGCGCGTGCGCCGAGAAGCTCTCGATATACCGCCGCTGGCCCTCGGCGTACAGCGTATCCAGGGCAAGGCTCGTCTTGCCGCTGCCGCTGACGCCGCAAAACACGATCAGCCGCCCGCGCGGCAAATCCAGATCGATCCCTTTCAAGTTGTGAACGCGGACCCCGCGCACCTCGATGCACTGACTCGACAACCGGTGCCTCCTCTCCTGCGCTTCCCGCGACCCACCCGCAGGAAACGCATCCTACGGACGACAACTATCCTACCGCGCAAGACGCAAAAATCCCAGTAACAGATCAGGCTCCCGTGTCGCACTTGCAGGGGCTTGAGATAGTCGCAGAACGCGATGTGGTGGCGTACAGACGGCCGCTCGATGACGTGGAATCGTGGCTTGGGTCGCGTTCATCCGGGCGAAGTTTCCCAACCTGACTGGAGCTTCAACCGGCGGAAGCAGGTCTTCAAAGGTGGCCGTCATTCGCCGGCGTCAGCCGGCTCTCCTGTCTGCCACCAGCTTGAGCTGGTGGAAGTGGGTGTCCTGAGCACCTGTACTGTAGCCGGCTTCAGCCGGACTTTTTGTCATGTCTTGAGACTTGTTTTCAGACTCCATGCTCCAGCTCAGCAGCGATCGGTGCTGGCGGCATAAGATCATCGGCCGCAAGTCACCCTTGAATATCGGGTTGAGACCTCGATCGAGAAGCCCGGCTAAAGCCGGCTAGAATTGGAGCTGTTTTCTTCTGCTGGCCCCGACGCGCGCCGGAGTCATCGAGCCTTTTCTTGCATCTCGTCGTACAACTCGCGAATCCAGATGCTCACCGGCAATTTCCAGGGTTCGCTGGGACTGGGGATGTTCTTGACCAGCTTGCGGGGATTTAATCCCATTTCTTTGGCCTTGCGGACATCGTCCGTGTTGAGCCGGCAAAGTCGCTTGGCCATGGCCCACTCCGGGTCGTGTTGTGCTTTCTTTTTCTTCTTGGCAGGCGGGGCGATCAAGCCGGCTTCCACGGCAGCCACGCGAGCTTCGCGCCCTTCCTTCCACCGGCGATGGATTTCCCGGATTCGATCCGCCGTGCTGGAAGCATCCGGGGCCAAGGTCGGATCAGCGAGTTTCTCCTCGAGCTTCGCCAACGAGTAGCCCATGCTGCGGGCCAGCTGAACCTCTTCGTCGGCAAGTTGATGTTCCTGCTGAAACCCGGCCCACTCCGCCGCCCGCTTCTTTCGCCGTTTCCGTTTCATCGAACCCATGTTACGTTCCATTTTGACTGTTGTGAGGACAGACGCATCCTCGGAGGAAATCCGCCGCTATCAATGAATGGGCCGGCATCAATCCCACCGCCCCCCGGAGCCCTGCCATGAGCCAACGCTTCGCCCGTCGTAGTTTTTTCGTCTAAAATTCCTATCAGCAGTAGTAGCTCGTAGGGATTCCGCGGCAACCGTGGGCGGTCGCTGCCCACGGACGCGCGGAAATGGAGTCTTCCGCAGTGCCTGGTCTTCTGCCATAATATCGTTGTAACTTGATTATGGAGGTAACTGCCGTGTCTCCAACCGCTACTCTGGAAGCACGCGTGACGTCCATCGAGAAGGATATTGCAGAACTGAAGGATCGCGTGTTTCGTTCCGACCGGGCACGCCCTTGGTACGAGACAATGGTCGGCTCGACGAAGGACTTCCCCGAATTCGACGAGGTCGTCAAGCTGGGCCGCGAGATCCGCAAAGCCGATGCTATCTCCTAGAGCCTGGGAGCGTCCATGTTTCTTCTCGACACGGATTACGCTGTCCTCCTGCAGCGTGGAACAGGTGACGAACTGAAACGATTGCTGGAGCGCATGGCCGCCCATCCATCCTCGGAGTTCTACTATCCCGTCCGTTGCTTTCCACGAACAGATGCTTGGCGCGGACGCCTACATTTCGCGGGCCCAGTCGCCGCGGGAAGTGGTGCGGGGCTATCGAATGCTGCATCAAATCCTCACTGATTTTTCCGCGGCCCAGGTTTTACCGTTTGACGACGATGCGGGCGAAAAGTCTGAAGAACTGCGAAAGCAAGGCGTCCACGTGGGCAAGATGGACCTGCGGATCGCATCCATTGCGTTGTCGAGGGGGGCTGACGGGATTGACCCGAAATCTCGTCGACTTTGAACGGATTCCCGGTTTGAACGTTGAGGACTGGACCACAGCGTAGGCTACTTTGTCTCATCTCTTGGACATCCCTGAGTGTCTGTCTTACTTACCGCTCGATCAGCTGCATGGCGTCCACCACTACATAACCGTCGGTGCCCGCGGTTTCGACCAGGATCGCCGTCTCGCGGCCGGCGGGCAACTCGTAGATGCCCAAGGAATGGAACAAGCGGTCGATCTCTGGGACGCGCTGCTGGTCGATGCGAATCGTCGTCGAACCGGCAGGCGTGATGATCGTCACCGGCGTGTTGCGGGCCCGATTCGAGTACGGAACGTACGACAGGCGGATTTCGTAGCGGCCGGCATGGGGCACGTGGGGCACAAAACGAATGGCCTTCTCGCCCTTGCCTTCGTTGCCGTCGTGCAGATAGCCGTCCAGGACGAAGGGCTCGGCATAGGTCGACGTAATCCAGCCGCCGATCTGCTCGGCTTCGCTCGCGTCGATCACCACTCCGGCCAGCTTTCGCGGGTCCACGTTATGGAACCACGGCAAGCTGGGCGACACGTCGGGCAACGCGCGGGCCGCAGTCACGCGGCGGGCGATCTCGACCAACTCCGGCGGTTCGTCGTACACCCGCACCTCGGCAACCGCGGTCATGCCGCTATAGACACAGCGCAGTTTGGCCGTGGTGACGGAATCGACTCCCAACACATACCGCCGCTGCCGGCTGCTGGGCACCTCGGCCACCGTTTGCCAAGCACCGTGCTGGCAATCGCTGTCCTGGCAGTCGCTGTCCCGCCATGCCTCGATGCGAAACGCCGCCGGCGCAAGTGTCTTGGTGGCGAACGAGACGTGAACGACGTTCAACGTTTGCGGCCGTGGCCACGCGAGTTGCAGCCAATGCGCGTCGGCTCCCGGTTGCGGGCTCCAGGCATTGGATCGGCCGTCGGCGGCTCGCGCCAGCCCGTTGATAACGTGACCGGCAGTCATGACCTGGCCATCGGCCCGCGTCAATTCGCTGGAGGCCGTCACGGTCGCCGACCGCGCCAGATCGCGCGGATCCCGGTTCGGCAAGCCGATCAGATACGCTCCGTCCTTGAGCAATTGTTGCTGCAACTGCTCCAAGTGACTCTGGTACACGCCGCGGGGCGTCGTGTCGTGCTGGACGCACAGCGCGGCGGCGGTCCCGGTCGCCTGGCCGATCACGGCACAGGTGAGCATGACGCGCGTATTCGACAGGGCCATGTGGCTGGCCGAAATGTTCCGCCCAGCCAGCAGCAGGTTGCCGACGTTCTTTGAGTACAAGCTGCGGTAAGGGATCGAGTACAGCAGCCCCATGCAGGGATCCAGGCCGCCGGGCCGATCGTAGTGAATACCGAACGAGCCCTGATGGAAAAAGCCGCCGGAATGATGATCGTCCAGGCACCAGCCGCCGTACGCCACGCGGTCCGGGAACCGCGTCTGGTCGCGAATGTCGTTTTCGGTCAGTACATGGTCGCCGATCAAGCGGCGGTTTTCCCGCTTGCCTGCCACGTGCCCGACCCACGCCAGATGGTGATTCGCCGCCTTCTGCTCGTCGCGCGGACAATGATTCTTCAGGTGGTCCCATAACCCAAAGATCAGCCGCAGCAAATCGTCGCGGATTTCTTCCGCATCGGCAAAGGTGTCGCCCTGGCCGCCCAATTCGATTTTCCACTGTTCGCCGGTCCGCGCGCCCAGCTGAGGGTGCCGGCCGGGAGAGAAGCTGTCGCAACTGGGGAATTTCACCGCCCACGACGGCGCCGCGAATGTTTGCGGCGAACCCGTATCGACGCTGGCGTACTTGAGCGTATTGCCCATCGTGTCCGTGCTGGGCTGTTCCGGCGCCCACGGCTCGCCGTACATCGCACGCGGTTCCTTGCCGTGACGGTACTCGGCGCCGGCCGCGACACCCACGACCCCATCGCCGGTACAATCCAGGAAGACGCGGCCGGCGAACCGCAGCCGCTGGCCGGAACGTACGTCGAGGGCCAGCACGGCGCCGATCGCGCCGTCGCACGGATCGCGCATTTCCACCCCCGTGGCGTGCGTGTTCAGATGGAGCGTCACGTTGGGTTCGGCTTGGACCCAGCGCAGCAGCCGCGCCGAGTAGACCGCCGCTTCGGCACTGGTCTGGTTGCCTTCGGTCCGGTACTCTTCGACCAAACCCGTTTCCCGCGGATCCAACGGATCGCGCGCGCGGTGCGGCCAGACGCCGACCGGGGGAACCAGGATCTCGGTGCTGGCATTCCCGCCCAGCACGGGACGGTTTTGCACGAGCACGGTCGTGGCCCCCAGTCGCGCAGCCGTCACGGCCGCCGTACAGCCGGCCAACCCGCCCCCCACGACCACGACGTCGAAGGACCCGCCGTCTTGCACGTCGCGACTGACGCCGCCATGGCGTTCTCGCAACGCGGCGATCGCCTGCCGGTCGTCGGGCGGAGTCCATTGCAGGTCGCGGGCCAGTACCAGGGCATCGCAACGGGCGTAATAACCGGACCGATCTTGCAGCCGCAGTTCGGTCCGGCCAGCCAGCTCGTGCGTCCCGCCGTCCTCCCACGTCCAGCCGCTACGGCCGCTGGCGCCAAAGATGCGTTCACTCGTCTGTCCGCCGATCGCCACCTGGAATCGCCCCGGATGATGCTCCGGCGCCCAATCCTTGGTGCGGACCCACAGCCGGTACGTCCCCGCTTGGGGAACGTCAACCGACGTGACGGCATCCTCGACCGGCTTGCCCAGTCCGACGGCCAGCAGGTACGGCGAGCCCATCAGATCGACAAACTGGGCGTCGTTCGTCCATCCCCCGAGGTCTCGAAACTGCTCGGCTTCGATCCAGACGATGTCTTGGCTGTCCGCGCCTGTGGCGAGCCACATAACGAGCATCAACGCTTGCATGATACACCGATCCTCTTGTTCCGGAGGTTAATCGTTCAGCCGGTCCGAGGCGAGCCGGAGCAGCGCGGCGGCATCCTCTGCCAGCAACAGGCGTTGCTCGCACAGCTGCAGGACCGCGTCGGTAACGCGGCTCAGATAGGCGTCGCGGGTCGGATAGCGTTCGGCGAGGGACAAACGCGGATCGCCGGTCTGCAGACGCTGGTCGCGAGTTTCGGGAAACGTCAAGTACGACCCGTGATACGGGGCCAGCATCCCTACGGCTCCCGCTTCGGCGGCCCGCAAGTTCCAACCGGTGTAGGTGGCCAGCGGCACGGCGATGTCGGGCAGGCGGATGCCCGCCAACTCGTTGCCGTCCGCGTCCACCGCCGGCACCAGGGTGCGGAACGGAGGTCCGGCGTTGGGCGGCACGCAGTCCGCGATTCCCTCGTTCAGCCAGCGCGGTCCGAAATCCAAACGCAGCGGCATGTAGAATCCCGTCGGCAGCTGCAAGCCGGGAATCTTCGGGAACCGGCGGCGGAAGGTTTCGAGATCGACCAACGTCCCGTCGGCGATGCGCGGATAGCGGCTGTCCGGCGGCTGTGTGTCGGCGCTGATCCACTGGTCCAGCGCGACCAGCAGCGCCCGCATCACATAGGGGCGATCGTTCAGCGGATTTCGCGGGTTTTCGTACAGGCCCCGATCCGTCGGTCCCGCGCCCAGGTGCTGGGCGCCGGCCACGCAGTACAACCGGGTCTGCGGATCGAGTTTGACGTCTTTCGTGCCGGCCACGTCGGTGTGCAGCAGCGAAGCGCCTCGCGTCCAGTATTCGGTCGAGGTTTGCGTAAAGAACATCTTCGGCACGTGGCCCGAGGCTCGCGCGCGGGCCAGAATGTCGCCGCTACGGACGGTCACTGGATCGGTTTGAGGCACCGTGGTAAACGGAAACGATTCCGACGGTGTGAGCACGTTCTCGTGGTGGGTGGCGCACAGCGTGGCCATGCCGAAACGCTGGTTGAACAGCCCGCGGCCGGCTCCGGAAACGTGCGAGATCGCTCCGTCAAAAACGATTCGCTGCCGTTCGTCGGTGTTGAACCCGTCGTATACCAGATGGTTCACGAACCGGCCGGCTTGTGAGATGCCGAAGATCAAGGCCCGCTCGATGCCGCCCGCCAGCGGATTGGCCGTGCCGGCCGCGTCGGCTTGTTCATACCGGAAAAACGACGCGCAATCCCGGACGGCGGCGAACCCCAATCCGGCCACGCGCGGATCTCGGCCTTCGTACACCAGGTCGTACAGCCACCCCGGCCGCAGTCCACCGCGGACCCACAGGCTGTTGGCGTCGGGCACCGTCGTCTCGCCTTCCTGCCGGGCAAAAGCCCATTGGTCCGGCGGAATCTCGACGGCCGGCTCGGCACGTTGGGGACGCATCGTCAGCTTGGCGAGCCGCGTGTCGAGATCGACCGGCGGATAAGCGGCCGAAATCGTCCACGGAGTCCAGTAGAGCGGCGAGCTGTTCACGGCCTGGTCGCGGCAGATCTCGACGTGGATCCGGCCTGTGATCGGTTCGCCGTTTTCGCGAGCGATGGGCAAGCCCGCCACCAACCGGTGTTCGCCCGGCAGGACCTCGCCGCTCCAGCCGCACCACAACACGGACCAGCCTTCGCGCATCAGGAATCCGTTACCGGCGTCGGCCACGGTCGCGGGGTTGTTGCCGCGCGCGTCGTTGAACGTCCATATCGCCAGCTTGTTGCCGCGGTTGTTCACGTCGTACAGCAGCCGCCGATTGCCCCGCGCGGGATCGACCGGTTTGAGCAGAAAGAAATCGCTCCAAAATTCGACGCGGCCCGCGGCGTTCCGCGGAGCCCGCCGTACGTCCGTAATTCCCGCGTGCTGCGGGGCGTCCGGATCGATTTCGAAATACAGCCGTCCGGCGATCCGTTCGTACGGTCCGGAGCGGCCGAACGAATGACCGTCGGCAAACGGTCCACGCTCCGCAATTTCGACGCGCACGACCTCGGCGAGCGCCAGTGGCGGGAAGAGCATGGTAAGCCACAGCCCCAGGCACGTGAAGCGGCACACGATGGTCATTATGCGTCTCCTTAACAATACCTCGCCCAACATTTCGGCCGGAGGACCAAAGACGCTTCATTTTGCCCGTTCGAGGCATGGGCGTCTAGGCGGAGGGTGAAACTCCGCCGAGGTAAACTCGGCAGCATCCGGCTGAACGGCAAACAGCCGCTCATCTCGGCGGCTCGGTACGTCATGAGTTCTGAACTTCCTGATCGACCGTTGGTCTTCCAGACCGCCCATGCGGAATTGACCGTGCTGGGGACGGCTTCCGGGAACGGATAGCCGCAGACAGCACGAATGGGGCGGAATTGCCGCCGAGTTGCGTCGAGCACGCAGAGCACGGCGCCTGACGTACGAAGCGGTCGCAAAGAAAGCCGGCCTGCCGAGTGCCAACACGGTCAAGGATGTCGAGTACGGCCGAAATACGGAACTGTCGAGCATCGAGGCGATTGCAAAGGCCTTGGGACTCAAGCTGGAATTGGTCGAAGCGTGAGGGAGAAGCCGTGGCGGCGTGGCGCCAGAGGATGTCGCTGGTAAACCAGCCGGTGGCCAGCAGGCACGGCGAGCCCATCAAATCGGCAAACTGGGCGTCGTTCGTCCAGCCCCCGTGGTCTTGAAACGGCTCGGCTTCGATCCAGACGAACGAATCGCTCCAGAATTCGACGCGGCCCGCGGCGTTGCGGGGAGCCCGCCGGACATCCGTAATCCCCGCGTGCTGCGGGCCGTTATTGCCTTAGCTCCTTCCTTCTTACCGACCGTCCTTCACCCCCTTCACCGCTTCCCCGTGCAATGAACAAGCCGTTCACCTACATGGAGGTGCTCTCCGCTGGCAGGAGAACGTCACGAGGGGCATCCCCTTGATCGTGGACGGAGACCATGCTTCCGGTGAGGAGGGCGTGAATACCTTGTTTCGTCTTCACGAGGAGTCGTCCCTGAAGATCAATGCCGAGGCAACGGCCCAGCAGCCGCGAGGTCCGATCGGTATCGACCAGTTCGATGTTCTTGCCTGTCGGCCAATGGTGCCGCGTGTACTCGTCGAGCATCTCGCGGGCAGCATTCTCGGATTCCACGGAAAGCACCCGTTGCAAGTCTTGGCTGACTTCACCGGCGACATCGGTCAGATCCCAAACGGCTCCGCTGAGTTCTCGCAGCGATGTGATTCGCTCGCGCAGCTCAGCAGGCGCTTCTTGGCTGCCCGCGTTGACATTGATCCCCACGCCGATCAGGTCGACCCGCTGCAATCGCTCGCAAAGAAGGCCGGCCGTCTTGCGGTGGCCGAGGACGAGATCGTTAGGCCACTTCAAACCGATCTCTTGACAGGCGGTTAGCCGCACGAGCGCACGGCGGACAGCGAGCCCGGCCAGCAACGGCACCCGGCCGAACTCCAGATGCGGATTCTGCGACATGACGAACGTGGCAGCGATGTTGCCGGAGGCGGACCACCAGGTGTTCGTTCCACGACCTCTGCCGGCCGATTGAGAATCGGCAAGCATCAAGGCCGGAGCCGGCAACCGCCCGCTTTCCACTTCCTGTCGCGCCCAGTCGCTCGTGCTGGTGATCACGGGGGCGTGGCACAGCTGAAGTGGCCGGATTCGAGTCTGGAGGCGTTTCAAGTCATACATTTTGCCGGGGTCTTCGTGCATGCCGAGCACTAACCTTCCAACACGACGAGCAGATCACCAGCAGCGACGACGCTTCCCATTTCGACCAGCACGTCGGCAATGGTCGCATCCCGCGGCGCGTAGACTGCCGCCTCCATCTTCATCGCTTCCAGCGACATAAGCCCCTGTCCCTGCTTCACTTTGTCTCCCTTGCGCACTTGGACCCGGCTCACTTTGCCCGGCATGGATGCGGCGACGTGATGGGGATTGTCGGGTTCGGCCTGGGGATGCTTGTGCAAGACGCCCTCGACGGAATGATCGGCAACACGCACCGACTGCGGCTGGCCGTTCAGTTCAAAAAACACGGTCCGGGTGCCGTCTTCGTGAACGTCGCTGACGGAGAGGTAGTTCACGATCAGCGACCTGCCCGGCTCGGTCTCGATCGCGACCTCCTCACCAAGCTGAAGACCGAAGAAGAACCAGCGGGTGGGGATGACGGAGGTGTCGCCGAACCGCTCGCGATGCGCGACGAAATCGAGGAAGACCTGTGGATAGAGCAGGTAGGTAAGGACCTCCAGATCGGAAGGCTCCCTTCCTATCTTGCCTTTCAGTTCCTGGCGGGTTTTTGTGAAGTCCGCGGCCGCCAGCTTCGCTCCGGGCCGATGATCGAATCCCTGCAAGCCTGCGGAATCCAGCACGATCTGACGAATCTGCTTGGGCCATCCTTCCGGCGGACGGCCGAGCATACCCTGCATCATCTCCACCACGCTTTTGGGGAAACTCAGTTGGCGTTCCGGGTTGAGAACATCCTCCGGCGTCAGTTGGTTGTGGAGCATGAACATGGCCATGTCTCCGACCACTTTGCTGGACGGAGTGACCTTCACGATATCACCGAACAACTGATTGGCGGCGGCGTAGGCCGTACAGACATCCCGCCAACGGTCGCGCAAGCCGAGGCTGGCGGCCTGTTGTCGCAGGTTCGTGAACTGCCCCCCAGGCATCTCGTGCCGGTAGACTTCGCTGCTGGGAGACTTGAGGTCTTCTTCAAACGGATAGTAGCACTCGCGTACGTCCGCCCAGTAGTCGCTGAGCCGGTCGAGATTGTCCAGGGACACTCCGGTCTCGCGCTCCGTGTGCATCAGGGCCGCCACGACCGAATTGAGACAGGGCTGGCTGGTCATGCCGCTCATGGACGACAGAGCCGCGTCGGCGATGTCCGCGCCGGCATCCGCCGCGCGCAGAATGCTGGCTGCATTCACACCGCTGGTGTCGTGGGTATGGAAATGGATGGGGACTCCCACTTCCTGCCGCAACGCTTTGACCAGTTCATAGGCCGCAGGCGGTTTACACAAGCCAGCCATGTCTTTGATGGCAATGATGTGGGCGCCGAGCGATTCCAGCTCTTTGGCCATCGTGAGGTAGTAGTTGAGGTTGTACTTGCTGCGTCGAGGATCGAGCATGTCGCCGGTGTAGCAGATGGCAGCTTCGCAGATCGAGGAAGTCTCTTCTCGCACCGCCTGTATGGCGACCTGCATGTTCTCGGTCCAGTTGAGCGAGTCGAAGATACGGAAGACGTCGATTCCCTCGGCCGCACTGGTCCGGATGAACTCCCGGACGATGTTGTCAGGGTAGTTGGTGTAGCCGACGGCGTTGCTGGCCCGCAGCAGCATCTGGAAAGGAATGTTGGGGATCTGCTTGCGAAGTTGAACCAGCCGTTCCCAGGGGCATTCCTGTAAAAAACGCATCGACGTATCAAACGTGGCGCCGCCCCACATCTCCAGGCTGAACAACTCCGGCAGCAAATGGGCCACGCAAGGCGCGACCCGGAGCATGTCGAACGAGCGGCACCGGGTTGCCAGGAGCGACTGGTGCGCATCGCGCATGGTCGTGTCGGTGAGCAGGAGCTGCTTTTGGCTCCGCACCCAGGCGGCAAATTTTTCGGGCCCGAGTTCGAGGAGTTTCTGCCGCAGACCGGGCGGCGGTGGCAGCTTCTTAGGGTAGTCTGGAACGGTCGGGTCTCGTAGCGTCTTGGCGCGATCGACCTTGCCCTTCACGTCCGACCGCCCGTTGACAATCACGTCGCCCAGGTACATCAGGAGGTCGGTAGAGCGTTCTTTGCGAGGTTGGATATCGAAAAGTCCTGAGGTGGAATCAATGAACGTGGTCGTGGCGTCTCCGGACAGGAACGTTGGGTGCCGAATCAGGTTTTCCAGGAAGGGGATATTGGTTTTGACGCCGCGCACGCGGAACTCGCGGAGAGCTCGATCCATGCGGCGGACGGCCTTCTCCAGCGTGCTGCCCCAAGCCGTGATCTTGACGAGCAGCGAGTCGAAATACGGCGTGATCACCGCTCCGCTGTAGGCCGTTCCCCCGTCCAGGCGGATCGCAAATCCTCCCGGTGAACGATACGTCGACAACCGACCATAATCGGGGATGAAGTGGTTCTCCGGATCTTCGGTGGTGATGCGGCACTGCACGGCGTAGCCGTTCGCGCGCACGTTATCCTGCAACGGCACGGCCACCGGCTCTTCGTGCATGTTGAGGCCCTGGGTAATCAGAATCTGGCTGCGCACGATGTCGATCTCGGTCACCATTTCGGTGACAGTGTGTTCCACCTGGACGCGCGGGTTCACTTCGATGAAGAAGAACTCTTGCGTATCGAGATCCACCAAGAACTCGACGGTGCCCGCGCAGACGTAGCCGATCTCGCGACAGAGCCGGATCGCCGCGTCGCAGATCGCCTTCCGCAATTCGAATGGCAGATTGATGCTGGGGGCGACCTCCACCACCTTCTGATGACGGCGCTGCACGGAGCAGTCTCGCTCCCACAGGTGGACGAGGTGGCCATGATGATCGCCGAGGATCTGCACCTCGATGTGCTTGGCATGCTCGATGTAGCGTTCAATGAACACGTCACCCTTGCCGAACGCCGCGCCGGCCTCGCGTTGTGCTTCGGCCAGCTTCGCTTCCAACTCGCCGGGACTTCGGACGACACGCATGCCGCGTCCACCCCCGCCGAAGCTGGCCTTCAGGATTAGCGGATAGCCCACCTTTTTCGCCTCTTCGTGCATGTCCTTCGGGGACGTGAGGGCCTTCGTCGAGCCCGGCACCGTCGGTACGCGGGCCTGCCTGGCGATCTGCTTGGCTGCGGTCTTGTCTCCCAGTATGTCGAGATGCTCCGGCGTCGGGCCGATGAACGCGATGCCGTTATCCGAGCAGGCACGTGCGAAATCAGGGTTTTCCGAGAGAAATCCGTAGCCGGGGTGGATCGCGTCGACCTGGTGCTGGACGGCAACTTCGATCAAGGCGGGGATGTTGAGATAGGACTTGACCGGTTCCCCACCCTTCTCCGGTCCAACAAGGTACGCTTCGTCGGCCTTTAAGCGATGCAACGAGAAGCGGTCCTCATAGCTGTATACGGCAACGGTGTCTAGCCCGAGTTCACTTGCCGCGCGGATGACGCGGATGGCGATCTCGCTCCGGTTGGCAACGAGCAGTTTCTTCATTGGCATGCTGATTCCTGAAAAAAAAAGACGGATTCCTGGAGCCGGGCCGGTAAACGGTCAGCACGCTTTTGGTGAGTGGCCCGGCCCCGGGGCCCACCATACCATCAGCGGACCTTCTTCATGGACGAAATCGGCTCTCATGTCAAGCCAAGATCGATCCCGTGCAGACAAGATACTCGGCCCTTGGGCAGGATCCTTGACACAGCTGTGTGCCACGACATTCGACACTTTTCCGCGAGTTCTCGCCACCAAGCGACACGATAGCGTCGGCACCTCGCGTTCCGGGACGTCCAACAGCGTCTGGAGCGCGAGCGGTCGAAAATTTGGGTTTTCGTCGTCGAGTTCGCGGCTCGCTGCGCACCGTGGGCGCACGGTGGCTTGTCGTGAGGACCATAATCCGATTACCGGGCGAAGACGGGAGGGTAAAGACATGCGCTTGGTCGCAAGTCCCTGCGGGAAATGGGGTTGGAAAGAAAATCACCGAGACTGGGGCATCTTGGCTTCTCGGTTAGCCAGTCGGCGGCGTTTCGTTTCCCAGTTTCGAGGCAAGTGAGCGGATCGTCCCCCAGGACGAATATGAAGGAAATCGTATGATCCGTTTGTTAGGGTGGATCCTCAGTAAGTACTTGTCGAACCGTTCCGGCATGAAGCCAGTACAAGACTAAGCTCGTGCCCCTTCCAGTGCCTGTACTGTTCCAGGCATCGTTCAACGGTCCGCCTGGACATCAACCGACGCTGTTCCTTTCGCCTGTTCCCCTCCATCGTTTGGCACCGGAATCAATTGCAGACGATGGGCGGTCTTCGAATCGCGATCGGTGCAGACCGTGAAGAAGTATCCGAGACTCGAGTACGCGATCTGGCGAATCCGTTCGCTCGTCGCATCAAACCTGGCATCACGCAACACGTAGACCTTGTCATCGATTTCGTACTTCACCTCACCAAACGTCCCCTGGTTTATCAGACGTCGGATTCCGCCGCCGGTGAATGCCCACACGACATTAGTCTTGGTGCTGAACAGGTCTTCCGAAGCTGCCAAGCCGGGTACCTGCAAAGTTTGCCGAATCCTGCCGTCGCGCCAGATGTGCATCACCGGGTACTTCCATTCATTTTCCTCCATCGAGGTGAACCACACTTCGCCGTTCTCACGAACCAGAACCGGCCGCCCCATCCGATAACGCTGTTGCTCGCCTCCTGCCGTAAGGTAGACAGCGTCGCGCGAAGAGCCGTCGCGTCCCCGTGCAAACGTCGGCAGCCAGAGTCCGCCCGCCAAGTCGTGCCAAATGTTGACACGCTCAAGCGACAGTGTCCGCAACAGTTGGTCCTGTTCGTCCAAGACAATTTCGCCGTCTTCCACCCGTGCCAGGAACGCGGGAGCGCCTGAGGACGAAGCAGTTTGTCCGTTGATGTAAACACGGTCGCCCAAGCTGGCAATCACGACTGCCTCCAGCGGGCTGTTGGGGTCGCTGAGTGATTGCGGAAGGCTTTGCCAGCGGTCTCCTACAAGCACTTGCACGCCGTCGATTCCTGTGGCCGATACCCAGATGTGCCCTTTAGCGTCGGCGGCCACGCACAGCCGCAGATCGACCGAGCCGCGGTGCTGCGGTCCGCGGAACCCAGCCATAACTCGCGGACGGTTCTGGTGGATCAGTTCCAAGAGGTTCCGCGATTTGGCGACGAAGTCCTGTTGCATCAAAACCCATTCGCCACCGTCCGTCCGCCCCAGCAACGTCTTTTCCTTTCCCGAAACGGCAAATTCCAGCGAGATCCCTGCAAGTTGAGGAATCGGTTGCCACGAGTGGCCATCGAAACGGACCATTCCCCCGGTCAAACCGCGAGCCCAGACGCTTCCATCTTCCCTAGTCCAGCAGCGATCGAGTTTCGTGGCGAGCGTGAACCGGTCGTCGGGACGTACCGTGATGACATTGTCGCGAGCCTGGGGACGATACGCCATGATCGTCGGGCTGCACATGTCATGGTCCGAAGCGTAGACAGTGCCGTCGTCGCCCACGGCGTGGAGAAACGTCGCCCGTGGGTCAGGAAGTTCGTCGACGATCTTTCCCTTTTCAAAGTCCAGCAAGCCGGGCGGGTAATCGGCGTGATCGCCCGTCGTCCAGAGCCCGCGCGGTGCCAAGATCGGTCCCGATTCCCGCGCGAAAGTGGCTCGGTGCCAGCCTCCAAGAACGCGCGCTCCGCGGATCAACTGATAAGTTCCGTCGGGATTGAGCGCAATCACACCACCGCAAAGATCGAAAATCTCTTGCTGCATGCGGATGGTCTCGGCCGTGTGGCGGAATGTCGTGTTGATGATCTCGACCATCCCCATGAGAATCTGTCGAGCTTTGACAAGTCGCGGATCGTCTTCTTCGCCGTCTTTCCACACTTCTCTGGCGCCAAGCAGCACGTGGCCGTCCGGCAACGACTCGAGAAACCACAAACCGCGATAGTTGTAGGGTCCGAAACGCGGGACACACACGAGCTTCGGGGGTGTCTCGTCCTTCGTGGGATACGCACTGAACCCAACCCCGCCGTGAATGATTCCCATCCACATTCCGCCGCAGCCAATGCAAGATGGTCCGTATTCTTCCAGCTCAGGCATCACGTGCTCTTGCCAGATGCCCTCCCGCCACCGCCACAGCTCCGGCGGATTGGTGTCGGGGATCGGAACAATCAACCCTTTGCCGTCCGGCTCTGCGAACAATGTCGCCGGTCTGAACCGATGCTGAACCTTGATTTCGTGGATCGACCAGTCCGAACCGTCAAATACGTGAATCAGGTCCGCGCCGCCGAACGCGTCCCGGAGCCCGTTGTGTTCATAGAAGAACCGCGTGTTTCCGATCATCAACGCCCGTCGATCGGAGGGACCTCTGAAATAGAAACCCTTCGCTTTCGACTCGCGTTCGATCCACTTGCCTGGCTCGCCCGCGTAACCAAAGACAGTCCCGCCGCCAACAAGCGGGTGCCAAGCGTAAAAGGCCGGGTGGTAGGCAAACCACACGCGGCCTGGTTTTCCATTTGCTTGCTTTGGTTCAAACAGCACCGGGACGAACCCCGCTACCTGCGGCCTGGGCATGTCGAACGTCCGTTCGACCAGAGCTTTCATCTCGGCGATCGACAACTGCCGTGAAAACTCGACTCGAAACCACGCGCGGCCGCCGGGTTCGCTGAAGACGCCAACGACGCGATCGGGCAGCGGCTGCCACCGCTGCTCCTTGAGATCAATTGGCACCAGTTGCGGCGGGTCAGTTTCGTTCGCGCTGCAGACGGCACCCGTCGCGGCGATCACGAGTGATGCGAAACTGGAGATCAAATGGTGGTGAAAGCTCATATTGATCGGAATCGTAGTTGGGCCGATAGCAGCGATTCGATAGGACGTTTGGGAGCCCTCGACCGACCGTGTGCGGGTTTAGGATCCCTGGTCCGGACAGCCAGTTGATTCGACGGCCTTGAGTAGCGGTCAGTAGTATTATAGTACGGGATCGGGCGTCATTTCACAATGACTTCACCTCCCGCTTTGCGTTCATTCGATTGCCGCTGGCTTGCCAAAGTCCAGCGGGAGGAATTGCAGACGGCCCCAGGGAAAGACGTTAAGAATCGCATACGCGGGGGTGCCGTTGAACAGGACGGGGTATGGTCCCGCCTGGCCGAGCTGCGTGTAGGACTTCGGGTCCTGCGCCCGCAATGTGATGGCGCCGGGTTCGTTCCAGATTGAGGAAGCCATACCGCTGAGCCGCTTTGGCAATCGGCTTGCCAGGGTCCATTTGGATCGCCGTTTGGCGCAGTCCACCGCGACGACGCCAAAATGTTCCGGGCCGACGGCTTGAACTCGCTATTGGATCTAGACAATCAGCACACGAACAACCAAAAACATGTACCAACCGCGGAGGAATAAGCCCAACTTCACATAATTCAAGGCTGCACATAACATTGGCACCTCGTGGTGTGGCCGCGTGAGGATGGGGAACTGTCGCGATTCACGGGTTGGCTGACGTTGACGCACACGCAACGTTGGCACGCGCACCGGCAGCGGACAGGTGTATCAAGGACGGTTTAACTCGTTCCCGGTCCAGGTTACCGGATTGCCTCACGGTTCCTGCTCGGCCGGTACGACGATAAAGGCAGCGGCGACTTCGGGCGGAATCCGGCGAGGTGCGCGGGGCTCGAAGGCGATGAAAGCCCAATCGGTTTCCGCGACAGCCAGCACGGTGCGGTCCGCAGTCCGCACCATTTTGTACTTGCGCAACGAGCGGATTTTGCGGAAATCGGCGACCCAGGTATAAACGATGACCGCGTCGGCGGCGAATGCCGGCTGCAGGTATTCGATCCAGTGTGAGCGTGCGACCCAGCCCGCGCCCAGTTCCCGGTATCGTGCTGCGGGCCAGCCTTGCGCGATCGAGTGCGCGACGGCCGCCTCTTGCATCCAGCGCACATATTCCAGATTGTTGACGTGGCCCTGGCCGTCGATCGCTTCCGGGGAAACCGTCAGGCGGTATTCGAAAATCGCTGGCATGTTGCATCCTGAAAGAAAAAACGCTTCGCTTGTTCCGCGAATGGCCGTCGAGTTTTGCTGCGCTTGTCCGAGCATTTCGTGGACGGATGTTACCGCACGACCGCCAGCTTCCGAAAGCCGGCGTCGCCTTCGAACACCAGCAGGTTCATCTGTTCTTTCGCCTCGCCCAAGATCGGATGAGTGGCCTTGGCGGTAACGCCGCCGATCTGCGCGACGGCTCGGTGCCCGTGGAAAGTGACGCGCAGCGTGTGCCATGCGCCGCGTTTCAACTGGAGCCGCTCGCGGGCCAGCGGCACCGTCTGGTCGGGGCCTTCTCCGGCGCTGGGATTTTTTGTGATCTCGATTTGAGACGGTGACACGACGATGCGAAAGGAGTGCTTATTACCCGCTGTGTGGATCCGTAATGAGTGACGGCCGGCCTGGCGGAATTGGAGGTCGTATTGCAGCGTGCCGTCGGTGATCGGCAGCGGGCCGCGGAGCGTCGCCGGTTGCGGATCGCCGCGCGCGGAAACGCCCCATACGGCTTCGTCTCGCGCCGTCCAAACGCCGCGGAGCGCAGCCCACGGGCTGGCGGGCAGGGCCGTGAGCGATTCTTGCATCACGACCGCGCCCTCCAGCGGCGGCAGGCTGACGGCGGGTCGCTCCGTTTTCGTGATCTCCGGCGGCAGTTCGCGGCTGTAAGGGCCCTCTCGGTAACGCTCGAGCAGCGCGCTCAGTTCCTTGACGACCGCGGAGTGCTCGACGCTTACATCGCGCGTCTCGCCCGGATCGTCGTGCAAATTGTACAGCTGAGCCTTATGTTCCGCCGCGCGGGCTTTGCGGGCGCCCGGCTTGATCGCGTCAACCGGAATGCCTTCGATCCATTTCCAGGCTCCTCGGCGGATCGCGAAGACGCCGTCGGCACTGTGGACGATCAGGTCCTTTCGCGCGGGCTGGGCGCCCACGGTGCCGAGCAACGCCGGCAGGATGTTGAAGCCGTCTTCGGCAGCTTGATCCGCCGCGGGCAGCGGAGCGCCGACGATGGCCGCCGTTGTGGCGAGCAGATCGACCAGACTGATCATCTCGCCGCAGGTCGTGCCGGCGGGAACTCTGCCCGGCCAGCGGGCGAGAAACGGCACCTTGAAGCCGCCTTCCCAAATGGAATGCTTGCTGCCGCGAAAGCGGCCGTTGACCAGCAAGCCCGCCTGGTAAGCCTGCGTCTGAAGGCTGGTGGTATTCTCCGGCCGGAACACGCCGCCGTTGTCGCTGGTGAAAATGACGAGCGTCTCCTGGGCCACATCCAGCCGGTCCAGCGCGTCGAGGATCCGTCCGGTGCTGCGATCCAATTCGGCAATCCAGTCGCCGTACAAACCGGCGCCGCTCTTGCCGGCCAAGTCCCGGTCGGGCGTGACGGGGTTATGTACGGCCACGGGCGTGAAATACAAGAAGAAGGGCTGGTCTTTGGACTGTTGGGCGAGCCACGTGATTGCTTTATCCGTCAACGTGGCCATCACGCGTTCGTTCTTGCGGCGCGGGGCGTCCAGATCGAGGATCGGTGCGCGGGGATTTTCCATATCCTCTGCCGTATAGGTGGACTGGAAGTTCGGATCGTCCGCGGCGGGTCGGGACAGCGTCAAGTCGGCGGGGATGTTATCGCTGCGCAGACCGTAGACGAAGCGGTTTTCGACGTACACGCCCGTGAGATCGCCGTGATTCGCGGGCACCGCAAAGTGGTAATCGAAGCCGAGATCCAGCGGCCCCGGCGACAGCTCGGCGGTATAGTCGGTGCGGAACAGCAGCGAGCCCTCCGCGCCGCCGTAGCCCAGGTGCCATTTGCCGATCGCCGCCGTGCGGTAGCCGTGCCGCCGCAGCAGCGACGCCATGTTCAGCCGCGCGGGTTCGATGTGCAGCGGCGAAAAGACGCCCAACACTTCATGCGTCAGCGACGTACGCCAGCAGTAGCGGCCCGTGAGCACCGAGTACCGGGTCGGCGAGCACACCGACGAGGTTGTGTTCGCGTCCGTGAATCGCCGCCCCTCCTTGGCCAGCCGGTCGATGTTCGGCGTTTGGATCAGCCGTTCATCCGCCCCGTAACACCCCACGCCGCCGTAGCCGAGGTCGTCCGCAAGGATTAGGACGATGTTCGGTACTTTTCTAGATTCCGCTGAAGAGCCGTATTTTGTCGGGCACATTGATAAGACGAAGGCCGCAGCGATAAGAGTCAATGCACTTATCTTGTGTAGCAATTGACGAGGTAATTCGCGGTTCGACGCGTGCCCGGCTACGGATGATCGGAAAATCATGATGCTGATGCCTTATTCACAAAAGGGCTGAGGATCGGTTGTCAGGGGGCGCGTCCGAGGAAGTCGTCCTCCGGGCGGCGAGCGCAAAGGCGTTCATATTTCGCGTTGCTGTTCTAGGTCGCTGGGTCAGGTCGGCAAGAGCTTCTCAACGGGCAGCCATTCTGTCCCCACGAGCGATGCCCAGCACAGGATCGCTCGTGCCGCCCGCCGATCCCTCACTCTCCCAGCGGCACATACAATCGGGTCGTCGCCGTTTCCCCGTGTGTGTTCGTGCGGGAAACGGTGACGAGATAGCGTCCCGGTTTTTCGTAGCAGTGGCTCGTGACGGCGTAGCCGTTGAGGTTCAAGCTCTTCCGATTGCCGTCGGAGCGGGTTGTCACGTTGGCGGTTCCGTCGCCGAAGTCCCAGGTTTCCTCGCCGTCGGCCGGGTCGAAGTTGAAGGCGCGGACCTTGAACAGAATCTCCTGAGCAGGCTTCAGATCGAGCGTGGGATGATAGGTGGCGTGGATCGAGAGAGGCGCGTCTTTGGGACGGATGGGGTCGCAGACGTGGACGACGGCGAAGTCGACATCGGACCGGCCGTCTTTGTCGGTTACTTTCAGCGTTTCACAGTAGGCGCCCGCCTGGTCGTAACGGCGGGTCACTCTAGCGCCGGTGGCGGTCGTGCCGTCACCGAAGGTCCATTCGTAAGAGGCGATATGTTCGGGACCTTGGGCGCTATAGCTCCGCGAACCGTCGAGTTCGGTCGTGTCGCCGGCCCAAATCAGCCGGTGCGGCCGGGCGACGGCCTGCAGTTGCGTGTCGTGCGTTGAATGATAGGCCTGCCACAAGAAGCAATACCCGTCGAGTGAGCCCCATCGACCGCTCGGCATCGGGCACCAAACTCCAAAGTGCAAATGAGTCCAGCCGCCGCTGCCGCCCTCCTTGCCCAACAGTCCGATCCGCTGTCCGATCTTTACCGCATCGCCCAACTTCAACGTCGGATCGAATTCGGCCAGATGGCTGTAGCGGTAGTACCAACCCCGTTCGTCGCGCAGGTAGAGGACGTCATACCGGGGCTTGACAATCTCCGGAACGTCGTCGAGCTTCTCTCCCTGCAGGGAAACAATCTTCCCGTCCGTGGCGGCGACGATCTCGGTCTGTTTCTCGCAGCCGCCGATGTCGAGTCCGTAGTGGTAGTAGATGTCCGTCCTGCCGGGAATGTCGCAGGCATTCACGTAGCAAGGGACGTTGCCCATTTGCGTGTCGGAGGCGAACCACTTCTGTTTGGCCGGATAGAGAAACGTGCCGGGACGAATCCAAGGCGAACCGGCGGGCCAAAGCCGGAGTCGTGCGTCGGCGTCCAGCGCCCAGACGCCGCTGCCGCCGTATCCCTTTGTCACGGGACAATCGATCTGTACTTTGCCAATCGTGTTCGGCAGATGGTACGTGCTCGATGGAACGTCGACCTGCCGCCCATCCACCTCGATCACGGCGGTCGCCTCGCGAACCGCGTTGCGCAGGTTGTCCCGTTTCTCGTGGACTTCGAGGAGCTTGACCCGGACGGTATCTCCATTCGAAAGCGTCACCTCGGCCCCTTCGCCGATTCGAAGATCGACGAGGGTGAAGAGAGGTTCGATTTCGGCCGGTGATTCGGCGAGGGCGACGGCAGGCAGAAGCAGAACGAACAGGGAAGGCAGATAGTGACGCATGGGACCGTGGGACAAAAAATCGAGGGATGAGTGATGGAATTGCCACGCGACGTTGCCGGCTCCTGCCACGCTCGATGCGAATCTTTTGAACATTGCGGAAGCGAGACAACGTGAAACGAGTTTAGACGCAAGCCATGCGTCGTGCAACATCCCTGTCAATTCCCTGTCAATTCCTTCCGGTCACCTGAGAGCCTTCGGCCTATCTCAGCAACGCCAGCACGCCGATCTCCACGCCGCTCAACGCTCGGTCGTAGATCCGCACGTCGTCGATACGGCCCTGGAACCAGACGGGGGTTTCCTCGTGTCTCCGCCGGCCAATCAGCAGCGGTTGCCCGTTGGAAAGGTCGCCCAGGACGGAAAGGTCATGCTCGCCGCCGCTCGGCTGGCCGTCGACATAGGCTTGACCCGTGTTTCCGCGGCGCACGAACGCCACGTGCATCCATCGCTTGGCAGCGAGAGCGGCCGGGTCGGGGTGGAACGTCATGTGGTTCTCTGCCCGGAAACAGCAGGCGGCCCAACCCCACGACCATTGCTGCTTGGAAAATCCGTTGGCTTTGGCGAGGATGGTCATTCCCTCGTCCCGCTCCTTCCAGACCCAAGCGGCCAAGGTGAAATCGGCACGGCCCAACTCGAAATCGGCGGGGCCTTCGGCATAGGCGTCTTGCCCATCGAGCAGCAACGCGCCGCCGATCCGCCCGCCTGACGGTGCCCAAGCGGCGTTGCCCTTCAACCGGGCGTGCCGTCCACAGCCGCTCGCGTCCACGACCGTATCGCCCTCGGTCATGTCCATCGTGTAGTGCAGGACCATGCGGTCCGCGCAGAACGTCGTCCGCGCGTCTCGCGCCACGGCATTGCGGGCCGCGGCCGTGTCCGTGACGTCGTTGACCGTCAGGCAATAGGTCGTGCCACGGGTCAGCGGCGACACGTGCAGCCGCACGGCTGTGGCAACCGGCGCGGCTTGCGCGCCGAGCACCTGGACGCCCTGATCGATACAGTAGTTGGCGGCCAAGCCGGCCGTGGTCGGGTCCACCGGTTTGCTGAATTGCAGCCAGAGGTGTTCGGCATCGTCGTCCGCCACCGCCCCCAGCAGCGACGGAGGCGTGATGTCGGATGGTGTACGCACTTGGCATTCAGGGCTTCGCGGACCGGCCGGTGCAAACTCCCAGGCGTGCGTGGCGACGGCGTAGCGGTAGCTGGTCCGTTCGGTCAAGCCACGATCCTCGAACGACGTGCTGAACGTGCTTCCCAGCGAGACACCGTCGCGAAAGATTGCGTAGCACGCGGACGGCTGCCCCGCTGTCACGACGGATTCCCAACTCAAGCGAACGCTGTCGGGGCCGAGCGGCTGCGCCTGAACGTTCGCCGGTGGCGGCAGCACGGGCACGGATGCACCGCCGTATTCCTCCGGGAAACCGGGACGCAGGCCGATCGCGTCGTATTCCATCCGGCCGTCGTCGAAGTCCGGCTCCCAACTCACGTTCGCCGTCTGCGCCGACGCGCCGTTGTCCGGTCCGTGGCTGCGCAACTGGCGGCCTTGTGGACGGACGATGTGGACGTCGCGGAAGATCTGGTGCATACACATCTTGGGCCAGTCGAGGAAGATGCCGTCGGGGGCAATGTCTTGCATCGAGGGAATCGCCCGGCAGTCGGCTATTGTGATCTGCTCGAACGTGTTGATCGCGTCGCCGTCGGGGATGTTCAGGTTTGCGCCGTGCAGGGCGCCCATGTCGCCGCTGTCCTGACCACAGCGGTATACGCGGAGATGGTGGAAACGGTTTTCCCTGCAAAACGGCAACCCCGTCCAGACCATCGGACCGTACTGCTCGCCGGTGTTGCCGCGAATCGTGACCGCATAGCGGACGGAGTTGAACAGCTCGCAGTGTCCCACCTCGTTGTGGCTGACGTTGAACGCATTCACGCAAGCCGCATAGCAGTGGATCTCGCCCACGTCGTGAATACGGCAGTTCAAGATCCGGTTGCGTTCGCAACGGTCTTCCGTCGCGCTCGTCTTGTCCGGACCGGAGAAGCGGTTCGAGAGCGTGACGCCGTTGACGCCCATGTGCTCGATCCAGCAACCGCTGACAAGGTTGCCCGTGTTGTGGCCGATCATCATGAGCCCGCTGCGTCCGCTGTTCTTCAGGTGGCAGTTGCGGATCTCGATGTTTCGCGTGTTACTCATCCAAACCAGAGCACCGTCGTTTCGCCCGTATTGGGCCGCCCACCAACCGGCCTGCGGCGAATCATCCGTCTCGGCCAGCATCAGGCCCTCGATGGACAAATTCTCGACGCACTGCTCGCGCGACGAACCTTCAAGCTGGATTAGCCGTCCCAGGCCGGGCGCGGCAATACGAAGCGTGTCCGGGTGCCCCTCGGCCAGCGGCTGGTAGTACAGCGTATGGCCGGCGATGTCGAGGTAGAACTCACCGGGCGCGTCAAGAAACGCCAATTCGTTTTCGAGAAAAAAGCGCGCTCGCGCTCCCACACCTTTCCAGAAACGTCCCGCGATCGTGATGCGGCGCGTGTCGGGATCGATCGACGCGACTTTGCGCACGGTGCGCATCCAGTCGCATTTTCCTTCGGCAAACAGCAGGATGTCCATCGTCGTGGGCGTTGTCACAGGAGGCCTGTCTTCCACCCGGCAGACGAGCCAAGCCGTCGTTTCGTCCGCCTCCGACGTGGGACTGCCTTCGGCGCTAACCAGGTAGCGTCCTCGCGCGGTCGGCATGTCCGGATCGTGTTCGTGGTTGGGAAATCGCGCCTTCCACGCTCGTTTGCCGTTCTCGTACAGCGTGTGAAAGGCCGCTGCGTCAAGCACGTCGATCTTCCAGACGCCGTCGCGGTTCTGCTGCCAGCCGACCAGTGGCACGCTGCCAAGCACCTGCGCCTTGCCGGGGCCAGCCGCGCTGCGGTAGACCACGCGAAACCCATTCCGGCCCGAGTCCGCCTCCGTGAATTCCAGCGTCCGATCGAGTCGGTACTCGCCGGGCGCGAGATTGATGACGATGTCGCCGTCCATCGTTTCGATCGCCCGCCGAACCGCCTCTTGAGCGCGAAACAGAGTCCGAAACGGTTTTTCGACGGTGCCCGGATTCTCGTCCGCTCCATCCGGGGCTACGTACAACTCGACCGGAGCGGCGGAGACAAAAGACGCGGCGGCCACAAGGCAGCCGACGATAAGACAACGCATCATAATCTTGACCATGGTGTCGTTCCTGACGTGGCCTGCGGCCGCAACCAAATCAAAACCGATTCAATGCATGAATCGGCACCGGGCGTCCCGCCAACGGTCGAACAGCGGCATCATGGTAAACCGTGTGGCGGTCACGAGCAAGCAGAACGATCCGGCGGGCCGCCATGCCGCGCGCGCCAAATAGCTTGTTGCGCGAGATTCAACTCCACGCGAAGATCGCGACCGATGGTGGGGCCGATGGCCATGCAAGGAGCACTGGCACTTGTCGAAAACGCCGCGTCTCGCCAAACTGTAGGCGGGCGGCAAGCGGGAACTGGACCGTGTGGGTAGACTTAACCGGAAGATCATCAACAGCAACACAGGAGAAAACGCCATGCAACACTTGACGCGACGCAGTTTCTTGGCCAACAGTGCGGCTGCGGGAGCGATCGCCGGTCTGGCCGGTTGGGAAGGTTCTCGTGCCCAGGCGGCCGAACCGCTGGTCAAGTCGCTACCGAACACAGAACAGCTCGGCTGGCGCGTGGGATTTTCGGCTTACACGTTTCGCGCCTTGACGCTGTTCGAGACCCTGGACAAGATCGCCGCCACGGGCTTGCATTTCACGGAACTGTTCGCCTGGCAGAAGCTCAGTCCCCCCCACGCTGATGCACAACCCGGACCGAAGCTCTCGAAGACGTTGCGAGGCGATCTGAAGAAGAAGGCGTCGGACTGCGGCGTCCAGTTGATCGGCTGCTACACCGGCCTGGACAACCCCGACGCAGCGAAGGCCTTCTTTGAGTTCGCCGCCGACATGGGCTTTGAGTTCATCGTCAGCGAACCGCCCGAGGGGATGTTCGACGCGATCGAGAAGCTCGCCGACGAGTACAAGATCGATCTGGCCCTGCACAACCATCCACAGCCGTCGCACTACTGGAACCCCGATGTGGGCTTGGCCGCGCTGAAAGGCCGCTCCGAACGAATGGGCTTCTGCTGCGACACGGGCCATTGGTGCCGCTCGGGCCTGGAGCCGGTCGAGGTGCTCCGAAAGGTCGGGCCTCGGGTCAAGACGTTCCACCTTAAAGACCTCGACGCGTTCGGCGTGCGCGGCGCCCAAGACGTGATTTGGGGACAAGGCGAGGGCCGTATCGCCGAGATCCTGGCCGAAGTCAAGCGGCAGAAGATCCAACGTCCGTACTTCGGCATCGAATGGGAACGCACGGCCGATTCGGAACCATCCCTTCACGCCCAGTCGGTAGCGTTTCTTGAAAAGACCGCCGAAGAACTGGCTTGGTAGTCCAGGAATTGAACGCGCGGGGATGATTGGCGGTTGACGATGGATCTGGCTTCGATGGCGGGCGGGGAGGGCCGGCGCCGCGTCGCCACACTACCTCAGTTATCCAGGCCGAAGCGATGGGGGCTCGCCGCGACAGCACGCCAGGCGAACCGGGGCACATTGCCGCGCCGGCCATCGGCTGTCTGGATGAAGCCGGGCAACTGCGGGCGGTGGACCCTGAACGCGACGGGCGGATTCCGGTGCTGCTGGAAGCGATCCGCATCATGGCCGCGGCCGTGGGCGGCCGAGTGGCCATCCGCGGCAACGCCGACCAGTGCGCGTTTTCGCTGGCCGGCCTGCTGCGCGGCATGGAGGACTTTATGATGGATCTCGTTTCCGAGCCCGATCATCCCGGGCTGCAGCGGTTGCTGGAGGTCTGCTATCAGAGTCATCTAGCCACGCACCGGGCGGTCCGGCGAGCCGGCGCCGATTTCACATCGCTGGGGGACAGTCCGGCCGGCCCCGACGTCGTTTCGCCGGCTATTTTCGAGCGTTTTGCACGGCCCTACCAGGAGCGGCTCGTTCGTGAATTGGCCGCCGACGGGATCTTCACCGTGATTCACATCTGCGGGAACACGTCGTCCATCCTTGAACAGCTCGCCCAATATCCGGCGTGCGGATTCGAGCTGGACTACAAGACTGATGCGGAGCGGGCCAAAGCGACGGCCGGCCGCGCGCATGTGCTGTTCGGCAACGTCGATCCCAGCGGCGTGCTGGCCCTGGGATCCGTCGCCCACGTTCGCGACGCCACGCAGCGATTGATCGAAGCCTGGAAACCCGGCGGCCGTTTCGTGCTCAACGCCGGCTGTGCGCTGCCCGCCATGACCCCGCCGGAAAACATCCGCGCGCTGGTCGATGCGGCGACTGAATTCGGCCGCTACGACGCCTGATTTTGAGTTGGACGCTCAAAATCCGCCGGGCGAAATCAAGCAAACTGAACACGCCGGGGCCGGGACGCTTGCTGTTCGGCTCCGCGAATTCACCCTGCTTTGCGGGTCCGGACCGGAGTGCTTTGCGGAGCGAGTTGCCAATGGGGGCCTGGCAGCGGCGGCGCTCGGCGGTCGGACGGTTGCAGCTCGGCGATCCGCTCGAGGATCCGTGCTGCGACGGCCAGCGCGTCGCGGCCATGCTGGCCGGTGACTTGAGGCTTTTGGCCGGTGCGGATGCTGATCACGAAATCGTGCTGCTCGTCCAGGATCGCATTTCGCTTTTCGGGCTGCAGGTCTTCGACCAGCAGCAAGTCGGTGAACAGCCGCTGCTGCAGCTGGCGGCGATCTTCCGCGCCAAGTTGCCGGACGTCGATCTGACGGCGGCGGATCGGTTCGCCGGGCCGAATCGTCTTGACGCTTCCGGTGGCGAAGTCGATGGCGGCATAACCCTGTTCGCCGAACACCTGCATCGTGCGCTGGGCTTGATAACTGGTCCGCGAGGCGTTCAGCGTCGCCAAGCAGCCGTTGGCAAAACGCAGTTGCGCGTGCGCCATGTCTTCGTGCGGGCCCAGCACGGCGGTCCCGACGGCATGGACCTCGACCAACTCGCTGCCGACCAGTGACAGGACCAGGTCGATATCGTGGATCATCAGATCGAGGACGACGCCCACGTCGATCGAGCGGCCGGTATACCCGCTGGCTCGAACCGCTTCGACGTACCGCGGCGACGGGATTTGGCAGGCGGCGGCAAAGGCTGGGTTGAAGCGTTCGACGTGCCCGACTTGCAGCACCAGATTTCGGGCTCGCGCGGCGCGGATCAGCGCGTCCGCTTCGGCCACGCTTGCCGTCACCGGCTTCTCGACCAGCAGATGCACGCCGGCCTCGGCCAGTTCCATGCCGATCCAGTAATGATCGCGCGTGGGCGCCGCCACGATCGCCGCGTCGATGCGTCCCAGCAGTGGGCGGTGATCCTCGAACGTTTCGATTTGGAACTCGTCGGCAATCCGCCGGCGAGCCGCCGGCGAGGGATCGCTGACGCCCACCACGTCGACATCATCGATCGACCGCAACAAGCGGGTGTGAATCGTGCCCAGGTGCCCCGCGCCCACGACGCCCAATCGCAGCTTGCGACCGCTCATAATCCGTCCTCAACAACCCTGTTCGCAAAGTAATGAAGATCAGGCCGCTTTCCGGCGTTCCCGCGCCCGCCCGAAGCGGCCTTCCTGCTGCTCCTGGACGAAGTTCAGCAGCTGATTGACCGGCGGCACCAGCCGGCCTTGACTGCGGAGAATTTCACAGGCCTGATCCAGGCCCACTTTGGCACGGAATAACAAGCGATGCGTTTCGGACAGCGCTTCGATATACTCGCGAGGAAAGTTGTTGCGCCGCAAGGCGACCAAGTTCACACAGCGCGGCCGGCACGGATTGCCTTCCATCAGCATGTAAGGCGGCACGTCATGCAGCACGCGACTGAGTCCGCCGATAAAGCTATAGCTGCCGATCGTCGTGAACTGATGCACGCCGACGTTGCCCGACAACGTGGCATGATGATCGATCCGGACATGTCCGGCCAGCAGCGTGCCGTTGGCCATCACGACGCGATTACCGATGGCGCAATCGTGCGCTACGTGACTGCAGGCCATCAGAAAGCAGTCGTTGCCGATGCGGGTGACGCCGCTTTCCTTTTCCGTGGCGCGGTTCACCGTGACCGCTTCGCGGAACACGTTGCCGTCCCCGATGATCACTTGCGTATCGCTGTCCCGGTAGCTCAGGTCCTGCGGTTCTCCGCCGATGACGGCTCCCGGGTAGAACTTGTTCTCCTCGCCGATGGTCACGTGTCCGAAGATCGCCACATTGGCAAGCAGCTTGCAGCCGCGGCCGATGCGGACCTGGGGACCGACGACGCAAAAGGGGCCGATTTCGACGTCGTCGCCGATCTCGGCTCGAGGATCGACTTGGGCCTGCGCGGAAATGTTCGTTGCCATCAGTGAAGCAGCTCCTCACGCGGATCTTGGCCGGAACCTAAGTTGCCGTCCAGGCTTCCGCCTGTCCGGGCGGCCCGGCAGGCGGTACTCCCATACGCACACTTCGTGTGCCTGTTTGGCGCGGCTAAGCCGAACGCGCCAGGCCGTCCTGTGCCGCCTCGGCGAGCAAGCGGGCCACCAATTCCGCGTTCAACCGGTGGCCGCTGCAGTGGGCGATGAAGTGCCCTGACAAGTCGTAACCCGCCAGGGCCAGATCGCCGATTAAGTCCAGTGTTTTATGACGCACGCACTCGTCCGGAAATCGCAAGGGATTGTCGATCGGTCCGGAATCATCGAACACCAACAGATCGCGGCACGTGACTCGCGCGCCGAGCCCTTGACGGCGCATCCAAGCCGCTTCTTCTTCCAAGACGAAGGTCCGGGCCGCGGCCAATTCGCGGCGAAACGATTCCGGCGTGATCGCTAAAGCCAGCGATTGACGCCGGATTGGTCCCGCCGGCCCATAGTCGATATGGCACTCGGCCGTCAGGCCGCCAGCCGGCGCTGGCCGGGCTTCGACCCAACAGTGCTGGTCGCCGACGCGGAGCGGACGGCGAACGGTCAGCTGTTTGCGGGGAACGTGCTGCGAGATGCTTCCCGCGTTGTCCACTGCTTCCACAAACGGCTGGCTGGAGCCATCACAGCCCGGCATTTCTGGATTGTCCACCCAAATTTCGCAGTTATCGATCTGCAGGCCGGCCAAGGCGGCCAAAACGTGCTCAACCATATCCACGCGGACACCGCCTTCGCGCAGCGACGTCCGCCGAGGCACCTCCACGCGATGCCGTACCAGCGCCGGGATGCGGCGTCCCGGACCGGCATCCCAGCGGAAGAAGGCGATTCCGGTATCGGGCGGCGCGGGGCGGAACTCCACGCCCACGTCCTGTCCGCTCCAATATCCGAACCCTTCCACCCGGGCGACGCCCGAAATCGTGCGTTGTTGGCGCGAAGAGCTGATCAAGGGAGATCCATCTATGAATAGGTTGGCCGAGAAACGACGAGGGCCCGCCCGATCAGCGTCGCGGAATCGGCGGAGCGACGCCCGGAGTCGCGGTGCTCGCAGCCGCCGCCGGCGTGCCTCGGTTCAGCGTATCGAGGATCAGGTCGGTGATGTTCAGCCGATTCTGGTAAATCACGAACCGGTTGATCCCCTGCATGATCGATTCGCGTTTGGTGGGATCCATGTCCTCGGCGCTGTATCGCAACACTAGTCCGATGCGGTTCCGTGCGGCGAAATCGGCCACTGCCGCCTCGACTTCCCGGTACACGTTGAAGTACACCTTGGCCTCGCGTTCCATGAAGTCCTTCTGCCGCTTGGCACTGTCCAGCTGGAACTCGACCCGCAGCCGGGCGATGCTCTCCTCGACGTCCTTGTACTCCCGGGTTCCGGACTTGAATTGATTCAACTTTTCCGATTCGGTTCGCAGCTGTGTCTGCTGCTGGGTCACAACATCTTTGTAAGCGTCGATGTCCTTCTTGATGTCTTCGATCTGCTGCTGGAAGCGGACATGGTTCTTGAAGATGTACGGGACATCGATCACGGCCACCGCCGTGCCGCCTTGACCGGAAGCGGGACTTGCGGCAAAGGCGCAAGTCAAGATAACGGCCGCCATCACGACGGAGCAAAGCGAGGTCTTCACGTTCAGCACTCCTTGCATAGAAAGGGTCTTC
>Ga0351891_1008_pt1 | contig 102414 bp, 88 predicted proteins | sample TotcelFGM3001K13_FD_206768 | JGI IMG/M metagenome (GOLD analysis project Ga0351891, IMG submission 206768) | Enriched cells from coal bed in the Powder River Basin, Montana, United States - Total cells FGM rep3 HSBNCT.FGM.300.1.K13 ... | reverse complement strand
GATGCTTGGCAAGGTTATTCCTCCCTGCGTGGTCCTCTGTCGCGTCCTCCGGCATTACCACCGGCGTTGCCGCCTCTTCCGCCTCTGGATGGTCCGCCGCCGCCTCTACGATCGTTGTTACGGTCGTTGTTTCTGCGAGGACGATCGTTGTTACGTCCGGATTGTGGGGCAGATGATGGTCCTGCAGTTACTCCCATATTTGGAGAGAGGTCTCTCTTTCCGAATATTTCGCCATTGCAGATCCATACTTTAACACCGATTACACCTACTTTGGTATGAGCCTCAGCGTGTGCGTAGTCGATATCTGCACGGAATGTGTGAAGTGGTGTACGTCCCTCTTTGTAAAGCTCTCTTCTTGCCATCTCGGCTCCACCCAAACGACCGCTCACAAGAACCTTGATTCCCTCTGCGCCCATTCTCATTGTAGATGCCATTGCCATTTTAATGGCGCGACGATAAGATACGCGACCTTCTACCTGACGAGCAATATTGTTGGCTACAATATTTGCGTCAATCTCCGGTCTCTTTACTTCAAAGATATTTATCTGAACCTCTTTGTTAGAGATTTTTTTCAACTCCTCTTTCAGTTTATCTACCTCCTGACCACCTTTTCCGATAATGATACCGGGACGGGCTGTGTGGATAGTTACTGTGATAAGTTTAAGAGTTCTCTCTATCACGATTTTAGAAAGGCTTGCCTTTGCAAGACGAGCATTAAGATATTCGCGAATCTTTGAATCTTCCAATAGTTTCGCAGCATAGTCTTTTCCACCGTACCAGTTAGAGTCCCAGCCACGGATAATACCAAGTCGGTTTGATATAGGATTTGTCTTTTGTCCCATTTTATTGCTCCTCTTTTTCGGTTTTTACTTTCTTGCCCAACACTATAGTTACGTGGTTAGAACGCTTACGAATTCTAGCTGCGCGACCTTGTGGTGCTGTTCTGATACGCTTTAGAGAACGACCTTGTCCAACCATAATAGTTTGAACACATACATTGCCGTTTTCCAACTCTTTACGATCTGATTCGTTTTTGGCTTCCCAGTTGGCTATTGCCGAACGGAGCAGTTTTTCCAAACGAATAGATGCCTCCTTTTTGGTATACTTAAGTATATCCAAAGCGCGGTTTACCTCAACTCCTCTGATGATATCTACAACGAGTCTCATCTTTCTAGGAGAGGTAGGAAGATCATTCAGCGATGCAATTGCTGTCTGCTTCTTTATTTCTTTACGCCTTTCGGCTGATTCTCTTTTTCGAGCTCCCATTATTGTGAATTTCTTTTACTCATTAACATAAATTAACGATTACCCGAGTGACCTTTAAAGGTGCGGGTAGGTGCAAACTCTCCAAGTTTGTGTCCTACCATATTCTCGGTTACATACACCGGAATAAACTTGTTGCCATTGTGAACAGCAATAGTGTGGCCTACAAAGTCCGGCGATATCATACTGGCTCTTGACCAGGTCTTGATGACCTCCTTTTTACCAGCCTCATTCATAGCAAGTACTCTATTCTCGAGACTTGCCTGTATGTATGGTCCTTTTTTCAGTGAACGACTCATAATTCTCTTTTCAGTTTAATCCGTTATTTTTTCCTTCTTTCAATTATGAACTTCTTGGTTGTCTTTTTAGGATTACGTGTTTTGTAACCTTTAGCAAGCAAGCCTTTTCTAGAACGAGGGTGACCTCCGGAAGCACGTCCTTCTCCACCACCCATCGGGTGATCTACAGGGTTCATCGCTACACCGCGAACACGAGGCCTGCGGCCAAACCAGCGATTTCTTCCTGCTTTTCCGAACGATTCAAGATTGTGATCTGAATTGGATACAGTTCCAACAGTTGCACGGCAGGTAACAAGTACCATCCTAATCTCACTTGAAGGGAGTTTAAGGATAGCGTGTTTTCCTTCTCTTGCAGTTAATTGAGCATAAGTTCCGGCACTGCGGGCCATTGCGGCTCCCTGTCCCGGGCGTAACTCAATGTTGTGAACTAATGTACCCAACGGGATCTCTGAAAGAGGTAGAGTGTTCCCAATTTCTGGGGCTACTCCGGGTCCGGATGCTATTACCTGACCCACTTTAATTCCGTTAGGAGCTATTATATAGCGTTTCTCTCCATCTGCATATAAAACCAGGGCAATTCGTGCACTCCTGTTAGGGTCGTACTCGATGGTCTTTACTGTAGCTGTATAATTGTCCTTATCTCTAAGGAAGTCAATCATACGGTACATTCTTTTGTGACCGCCTCCGATATAACGCATTGTCATCTTTCCCCTGTCATTTCTACCACCGGATTTGCTGATAGGCGCCAATAGCGACTTCTCCGGTTTATCACAGGTAATTTCAGTAAATGCGCTTATTGCTTTATGTCTTGTACCGGGTGTTACCGGCTTGAATTTACGTATTGCCATGGACTTAAATATTACTGTAGAAATCAATCTTATCTTCACTGGCCAATGTTACAATCGCTTTCTTGAAGTGATTGGTACGACCTGACAATAATCCCGCTTTAGTGAAGCGGCTTTTACGTTTTCCGTGGTAGTTAATTGTATTTACATCCAACACTTTAACTCCGTAAATCTCCTCAACCGCAGCCTTGATCTCAATCTTATTGGCATTGCGGTCAACTACAAAACCGTAACGATTCAACTTCTCGCCCTGAATCGTCATCTTTTCTGTTACTATAGGCTTAATTAAAATTTCCATTGTTCCACGGTTTAATTATTTCCATACTGCCCCTGCAGGATATCCTGAACACCATCCATAAAGATAAGTGAGGTAGCGTTAACCACATCATAGGTGTTAAGTTCGTTAACGTTAATTACCTTAACGTTTTGCAGGTTACGTGAAGAGACATAAATATTACTTATATTCTCCGGAAGCACGAATAGAACTCTTCTATCGTTAATCTTAAGACCTTTAAGAATCTTCATAAAGTCCTTAGTTCTTGGAGCCTCCATTGAGAAGTTTTCAATAATTGTCAACGACTCCTCTTTCACCTTGTAAGAGAGTGCAGAGAAACGTGCCAGTTGTTTTAACTTCTTGTTAAGCTTAAATCTATAATCTCTTGGTCTCGGTCCGAAAACGCGTCCACCACCTACATAGATGTTTGCTTTAATACTACCGTGACGAGCACCGCCTGAGCCTTTCTGACGAACGACCTTTTTAGTACTGTATGCCACTTCCCACTTCTCCTTTGTCTTGTGAGTTCCCTGACGCTGGTTGGCCAGATACTGCTTCACATCAAGGTAAATAGCGTGATCGTTTGGCTCTATACCAAAGATACCGGGATCCAAAGTCACCAATTTTCCTGACTCTGTTCCATCAATTTTGTAAACTGATAATTCCATATACGCTTATTCCTCCACGATTACATATGAACCCTTAGCACCGGGAACAGATCCCTTAACTATCAGAAGATTATTCTCTGGAATAATCTTTAGAACTCTTAGGTTCTGTATTTTCACCTGATCGCCACCCATACGGCCGGCCAATCTTTTTCCTTTAAATACTCTTGAAGGCCAAGATGATGCGCCCATTGAACCGGGAGCACGAAGTCTGTTGTGCTGACCGTGGGTCTGACCGCCAACTCCGCTGAATCCGTGGCGTTTCACAACCCCCTGGAATCCTTTTCCTTTAGATATTCCTACAACATCTACCCATTCCAATGTATCGTGTCCGAATACATCTGCAACGGTAACAGTGTCACCTAGCTGAAACTCCTTTAAAAAGTCGTTCTTAAACTCAACGACTTTGCGCTTAGGTGTGGTGTTTGCCTTTTTAAAGTGACCCGACAGGCCACCGCTGGTGTGTTTTTCCTTTTTTTCGTCATAGGCAAGCTGTACAGCGGCATAACCATCTTTCTCTTCTGTACGTACTTGCGTAACAACACACGGACCAGCCTCAATAACGGTGCATGGAATATTCTTTCCATCGGCACCAAAAACAGAAGTCATTCCGACTTTCTTTCCAATTAATCCAGGCATTGGTTTTTAATTTGGTGTTTTTTAAATAATTAATACTAACCGCACAAAAAATGCGGGCTGCAAAGATACAATAAAAAGTTATAATTGCAATAGCCCAGGCGAATATATTAACAAGATATGAACACTCTTCCCGGATTTTTTTGTAGGCTATGTGTCTAAGTGAGCCGGGATTTTAGGTGAGCAGAGTGTATAAGTGTCCGGGATTTTAGGTGAGCAGTGAATTCAGGTTGGAGGTGATAAGCTTAACGGCTATTGCGAGCAGAATAATACCAAAGAATTTTCTCAATACGTAAATACCCCCCTTCCCAATCTTTCTCGAAATATAATCTATATTGTTCAAAACAAAGAAGACAACCACAATATTTAAAAAGAGAGCAGAAATAATATTGATGAGCTCATACTCTGCCCTTAACGAAAGCAGCGTAGTAAACGATGCGGCACCGGCAATCAGCGGAAACACAATAGGAACAATGGTTGCAGATTCTGTTGGGCCATCGTCTTTAAATATCTGAATTCCAAATATCATCTCAATGGCTAGCACCAGCAGCACCAAAGCACCCGCAACGGCAAAAGATGAGATATCCACTCCAAATAGCCCAAGCATCGCCTGCCCCACAAAAAGGAACGCCAGCAATATTCCAAACGATATAAGTGATGCATTTACAGCGCTATAGCTCTTTTTCTTCTCCTTTAGCCCTATAATAATAGGCACCGAACCCAGTATGTCAATTACTGCGAACATAACAATAAAGGCGCTGAAGATCTCTTTTAGGGACATAACTCTGGCAGTGTTTGATGCAACAATTTGATATTCTTTGTTTTACAAAACCCAGTTTTCCAAGTTTGGAAAACTGCCCTTTCTAATCCACTGTTATTCAGCAATATTCATCAAACACTGGCAAAGGTTGTTTGCAAAGTTAACTCTTTTGGTTAAATTCGTGAAACTTTTTAATTTGAGAGAGATGGAAGGGAAGATCAATAATGGGAGTAATTCTCAGTTAATCAAGCGTGTCCAGGCGGGCAACAATCACGTCTATTTAAGGGGAAATGGAAAGAATACAGTATTTTATAAGGATTCTGAAAGAATTGAATTCTTAAAAAGGTGTAACTCTGCCGCTAAGAGGCATAATTGCAAAATTCTTGCATTTGTACTAATGGATAATCACCTTCATCTGCAGGTGGAATCTAAGAAACTGGTATCTTTTGTTAAATCAATTTTGATAGGATACGTTCAGTGGTACAACAAACAAAACGGACTTTCAGATAAACTTTTCAAAACACCCTTTAGCAGTGCCTGCAAATATACAGATGAAAGTGTCGTTGAAAGCATTATGTATATTTTATGCAATCCCGTCAAAGCTGGTATGTGCTCACATCCGGGCGAATACTTATGGAGTTCATACGATGCGTACTTTAATAGTAGAAGCCCAATTTTAAAGTACATTGATATTGACACCGAGTTAATCAGAACCATATTTAAAACTAAGAAGGAGTTTGAAAGCGCTGTTCTCAATTACTCTTCGGACATAGATAGGATAAGAAAAAGGGGTAAGGGATATTGGCCAAGAGAGTTACACAACGACATTATTAACCATCTGTCAAAAATTTTAAAAGGCAGGAATATTTTTCAACTCAATAGAGATGAGATCTCAAATCTAATTCTTCGACTTCGGAAAGAGACTGGTGCATCGTTCAGACAAATAGCATCAATTACACACGAGAGCTACGAAGAGGTTCGCAGAATAATTGTCGGCAAAAAAGGAGTTGGGATTTAATAGATGGTGTCCCTGCCAGCAGGGACTGTTTTTATTTAGTTGATATCCCCCCGTTTCACAAAAGACTGGCAGTTGAAAAAGTACTCGGGACGGGAATCGAACCCGTACGGGCATTTCTGCCCACAGGATTTTAAGTCCTGCGTGTCTACCTATTCCACCACCCGAGCATTTCAATCAACTTAATTCAAAAAAACCTCTCCATTAAGCGGAGAGGTATTTTTAGAGCGGAAAACGAGACTCGAACTCGCGACCCTAACCTTGGCAAGGTTATGCTCTACCAACTGAGCTATTTCCGCATTTGGGACTGCAAAAGTAATAAAAATTTTACAAGCTCCAAAATTTACATCAAAAACGTTTTAAAAATATAATCCCAAAACCGTACTGCCTATCTCTTAAATTAAAGCTTGTTGAGATTATAGACTAAATTGCAAGCTAAATTTGCTGCTCCTTCCTAGATAACTGTTTCAAACTCTTTGAGGAAACGGATATCGTTTTCGAAGTAGTGGCGAAGGTCTTTCACCTGCCACTTTAGCATTGCGATGCGCTCTATGCCCATTCCGAAAGCGAAGCCGGTATAAACTTTACTGTCGATGCCGTTTGCTTCCAGCACATTGGGGTCAACCATTCCGCAGCCCATAATCTCGAGCCAACCGGTTCCTTTGCAGATATTGCACCCTTTACCTTTGCAGATGTTACAACTTACATCCACCTCGGCGCTTGGCTCTGTGAAAGGGAAGTAGGATGGGCGAAGGCGAATCTGGGCATCTTCGCCGAACATTTCGCGAACGAAAAGCAGGACCGCCTGTTTAAGATCTGCAAATGAGACCTTTGTATCTATATAGAGACCCTCCACCTGGTGGAAGATGCAGTGGGCGCGTGCAGATATCGCTTCGTTGCGGAAAACCCTTCCGGGGCAAACGATTCGGATAGGCAGCTTCATATTCTCCATTGCTCTCACCTGCACAGAGCTGGTGTGAGTGCGCAAAAGAACAGGATTTTCTCCGGCGGAGATAAAGAATGTATCCTGCATATCTCTGGCAGGGTGTTCGGGCGGGAAGTTAAGTGCCCCAAATACGTGCCAGTCATCTTCAATCTCCGGCCCCTCTGCAAGAACATAGCCGAACTTATTGAAAATTGAAAGAATCTCGTCTCTGGTAATAGATATAGGGTGTCTGCCGCCAAGCTCAACAAGGTCGCCCGGCTTTGTGAGGTCATATTTTGACTCTACCGGCTGCTGGTTCTCCTCCAAAAAAGATTTTAGCTCTTCAATCTTTTGGTTTGCAGCAACTTTGAGCTTGTTCAAGACCTGCCCCAATTCACGTTTCTGCTCAGGAAGAACATCCCGAAACTCATCAAAAAGCTGAGTTACAGAGCCCTTTTTGCCCAGCAATTTTACTCTAATCTCCTCAATTTCCTGCTCTTTTTGAGCCTTTAGCTCCTCAATATCGGCAAGCAGCCTCTCTATTTTCTCTTTCATTGTTTTAATAGCTTAACCGGTCAAATATAACTATTGAAAAATCTCCGCCAAAAAATTCTAACCCTGAATTAAAACACTCTAAATCCTGATTAAAACTTCCAAAATTTTTGTTACAAATTACCAAGCTGCAAAGGTAATAATTTCTGTTAAACAAAGCCCGCTAACAACGATGCAGGAGGGAGTCTCTTTATGCAACTGCTTATGCAACTATTTCTGCAGCTCTTTGAGCAGCTCTTCTATGGCTTTTTCGAGTTGGGGGTCTTTTGATTCAAGCCTGTCTTTGAAGGTGTTGCGGATGTAGATGTCGGGTGCAACCCCCTCGAATTCAAGGTCTTTGCCCTCCAGGGTATAGCATCCCCAGGCTGGGAGTCTCACAGAGGAGCCGTCTACCAGGCGGGCGCCGGAGGTAAAGATTATCCAGCGGTAGGTCTCTGTACCTATGAGCTTTGCCATCTTGAGCGCCTTTATACCGTTTGAGGTAACCTCTGCATCGCTCAGGCTCCTTTCGTTTATCAGAACTACTAATGGCCTGTTTGCCGGAATCACATTCGGGTGAGAAACTTTGGGGTTGTCGCGGTGGCTCCAGCGGTAGTGCTCCCTCTGGTTGAGGAAATCGATCACCTCTCTGTGGACATTGCCCCCGTTATTGAAGCGAAGATCCAGAATAAGAGCCTCTTTGTGAACAGCATCTGTGTTCATCTCTATAATGAACCTCTCCAGAGACTCCGGTGACATATCTCTCATATGAACATAGGCAATTTTGCCCTTACTCATTGATGTTACTTTGGCCCTATTCCAATCTTCCCACTCAGAATAGAGAAGTGACCTCAAATCTCCGCTTCCAATTGTGTGAAGTTTAACATCAAACTCAACACCGGCTCTTGCAAATTTCAATACCATCTCCTTTGGAAGGGTTGCAGATGTGAAATAGAACTCCCTGCTCACCCTCTCATTTACCCTAACCCCGTTTACTGCAACAAGCCTGTCGCCACCTATAAGCGGATTCCCTGAATAATCTGCACGGGAGCCCGCAACCACTCTTTCAAGCGTATATGGCTGTTCATTAGAAAAGATAAGCCCTGTTGCAGCAGTGACATACCTTGTTAAAGTCTCCTCCTCCTTGCCGGCAGAGCTGAATCCCATATGCGAAGAGTTAAGTTCGTTGAGCATATCGTTCAAAAGAGTTCGAAGATTATCCCTGCTGTTTACATATGGCAAAAAGGTGAGATAGTAGTCTCTCTTGGCACGCCAATCTACTCCGTGATATTTTACATCATAAAAATTCTGCTCCAGGGAAGCCCAAACCTCAAAAAACATCTGGCGATACTCGTCCATATTGCTCTTCTCGAATGTGAATTTGAGATCTACTTTGGTTGCCGATGCTCCTGCCGGGTCTATCTTATATAGAGACTCTCTGTCCATTGCAAAGAGATCTTTCCCAGTGCTCCTGAAAGAGGATACGCTCCCTACCCCTTTGAGCTTCTGGGGAGGCTTCTGGTCCCACTCCTTAAGCTCCTGAACATAACAGCCCCAATCTCCCTCGTGATTTGAATTGAAAAGCAAATAGCTCTTCTCCCCACGGGAGAGTATAAACGGAGAGTTCTGCTCCCCTCTGCCTACCACACTTAGATACCTTCTCTGGATATTCTCCAGAAGCAGTACTACAGCGGAGTCCCTTTTTGCCCCTTTAGCCCCAAAAAGTTTGTCATACTCATCTGCCTCAAAAGGTGCCGCTACTTTATCCAGCGCAACCTTGTAAAGCTGCGTGGCTGCACCCCTTGGAAATGCAGAGTTAAGGCGGTTGGAGAGCAGATAGAGATTTTTACCATCGGGAGAGAATATCGGGTCGTTCTCAAAGTTTGCAGAGTTCGTGATGTTGATACTCTTTGCCGCAACAAAATCGTAGACGAAAACATCTCTCTCAAAAAGATTTACTGCAGTATAGGTCAAATATTTTCCGTCGTGAGAAAAGCTAAGCCCGTAACTCTGAAATGCCCAGAACTCGTGCTTGGAGAGCTCTGTTACCTTATTGGTAGGGAGATCCAGCAACATAAGAGATTTACCGCCACTTAAAAATGCAATTTTATCACTTTTTGCAGATGGTGTCAGAGACCTTATGGATGACTCCGGAGTATAAACAGCAGACTCTCCCAGGGAGAGATCTGCCTTTTGGGTGTAGATTCCGGTCCATCCGCCGTTAGTTCTGGTGTAGTAGAGACTCTTACTGTCCGAAGACCAGAGCACCTCATCTACCCGCTCTGTTTGCGGAGTTGGCAACTGTTTAATGAAGCTTCCTTTTATATCTGACACAAAGAGCAGACCCCGGAATGAGAAAGCCAGCTTCTTACCATCCGGAGATGGAGAGTAGCTCTGCGGCCTGCCAAGGGGAATTGAACTCTTATTTGCGATTCTGTTATCTGCAAGCTCTATAGAGGGCAAAGAAGTTTTACCTGTTTGAATATCAAGAACATTAATTTTGTAGCCCTTAATAAAGACAATCTTAGTTCCGTCAAAGCAGATAGACGGATATTGTATAGACTCTTTAAAAGAGGTGAGGTATTTATTGTCGCTGTGTCTTACAATGTTGGCCTCACCGTTTTTCTCGTCCGATACGTAGTAGAGATTGCCGCGGTCATCCACCATCGGCCAGATATCTTTTCCTCTGTAGCTTGTAAGCTCTTTATACTCTTTAGTGGAAGGGTTCCAGGATTTAATATCCGGGTTGTGATCTCCCCTATAGCCCTTTCTGGTTGCAAAGCGATAACTCTCAGAAGATTCGTTAAAATAGAACTCGCCTGTAACCGGATTTTGTGTAAGATTTGCTATTGTATTGAAATAGTGAGAGAAGAGTCTTACAGGAGTTCCTCCCTCAACAGATACAGAGTATGTACTTATTGTGTTATATCTGTTGGATTCGAAGTAGATATTCTTAGATTGAGGGCACCACCCCACCGGGACATCAGATGCGTCGTGAAATGTGAGCTGTTTTATCTCCCCCCCGGCTACAGGTACAATATAGACATTGTTGTTTCCCTGGTCATTCGATGAGAAAGCAAGATATTTGCCGTCCGGCGATATTTTTGGGCTCGTTTCGTTACCACCCATTGTGACCACCTTCAGGGCAACCCCTCCAGAAGTGGGAACCGAATAGATATCTCCACAGTAGGAGAAGTAGATGGTCTCTCCATTGGGAGATAGTGATGGTCTTGAGGCGAATACCACGCCGTTGGCATATGTTGCAGCACAAATGAGCAACATAGATAGCAGAGATAGCACTTTTTTCATATAATTTTTATTGGAGATTTGTCAACTTATTGGTTATCTGGAAACTGATAGGGTATCTGGAAACTGATAGGCAATTGTTAAGCCCGATAATAGCAGGAAATTTACCACTTTACCGGGGCACGCCTCAGAGGCATTGTCATACATCTCGGGCCACCGCCACCGCGAGGCAGCTCCGAACCGTCTATTGTAATTACACACTGTTTGCTCTTTTTAACATCGCTCTTCCCGTTAATCACATCCCAGGCGGTGAATATGTCGAATCCGTTTTTATTTAGCTCGTTAAGTGTGTGTACATTTCTTGCGTAGGAGATAACCTTTCCCGGCTCCAGGGCAAAAAAGTTAGCTCCGCTGTGCCACTGCTCCCTCTCCTGATTCCACTCATCTGCACTCCCTCCACAGACAACCGGCTCCACCTCCATACCCAGTTTTTTAAGAATTGAGGGGATGTTGGAGACCGACTTTATTTTGGAAACTTTACCATTATCAATAGTTATATGGACTGTCTGGTATTGGTTCTCTCCCAGAATAAGAGGTTCAAAGACCATTGCAGTATGGGTGTCCAACAGTGTAAATGCCATATCCAGATGGATAAATGACTCGGGAGTTTCGGGCAGCTGTTGTACCACAATGTGCATCCTCTCTTTACACCCTGTGCGGCAGAGCCTGTTGATGAGCATATCTATCCCCTGACTGCTGGTTCTCGGGCCGTTCCCTACCAGAAGAATATCCTCCCTGGCTATGAGAATGTCTCCCCCCTCCATATAGATGTCGTTATTACCCGGTTGAAAATCGTGAGAGTTAATCAATTCACAGTCAAAGACTCTCTTTTTGCGAAAAATAGCCTCATTTATTAACGACTCCCGCATTCTAACACTGCTTGCCATTTTACAGATAAGTATTCTGTTGCCAATAGTTACAGATGCATCTCTTGTAAAGTAGTAGTTGTAAAGAGGCGGAAGAGCGTAATAGTCATCTTTTAGAAAAGCAGATAGGGTGTTTATCTTTGCCGGCAACCCCTCAATAAGCACCTGAGCAAGATTCTTTGAGGACATATCCATTAGATCTTCAAAATAGTCTGTCACCCCTTCGCTTACGCAAATCTTACCTATTAATGCCTCTCTCTCTGTGTGGTTGTCCAATAGCTTAACCAACAGATCTTTTATCTGATATGTTTTTGCAAACATATTAATCACCCCGGAAACCTGCTCATACTCCTTTTGAGCAATGGATAAGTTTAAAATATCACTATAGAGAGCACGCTGCGCATTTCTTGGCGTCATATTCTCTACCTCTGCACCAGGTGTGTGAAGTAAAACCGCCTCCAGTTTTCCAATCTCCGATTTTACATCAATTGTTACCAATTTTCCCGTCATAAAAAATATATATATTATTGATATTTGCCCAAATTAGAAAGTGGCAGGTCTGTAAAAATACTTTTGATTACAGACTCATCCCTCGGACAAATTAATAGCAGATCATCGGTATTTACTATCATAAAGTTATCCAGATTTGCAGCTATAACCACCTGTTTATCGTCTTGCGAATAGACTATTGAGTTTGTAACATTTTTCAACAACCTCTCCGAACCTCTTACAAAGTTTCCATCTTCGTCTCTCTTATTTAAACCATAAAGGGACTCCCAGGTTCCGATATCTGACCAACCAAATGAGACAGGATATACTATTGCCTTCTCTGTCTTCTCCATTATCCCGTAATCGATAGATATACTCTTACACTCCTCATATACCTTGTTAATGAACGGAGCCTCCTGTGTCGTATAATAGAGACTCTCTCCCTCTCCAAAGAGATGAGCAATATCGGGTTGATGAGACTCCAACTCCTCCACAAGAGTCTTAAGATTTGCTATAAACATTCCTGAGTTCCAAAGAAATTCACCACTGTTTACAAATACCTCCGCCAAATCTGCTGTGGGCTTCTCAGTAAATGTTTTTACACTATAGGCTACATTCCCGTTAATACTGATATGCTTGGTTTTATTGGCCTGAATATATCCATAGGCAGTCTCAGCTCTGTATGGTTTTATCCCCAGAGTAATAAGAACATCATTTTTATCTGTAAACCTGAGAGCATTGTCAATAGTTTGGGTAAATATCTCATCATTGAAGATAAGGTGATCTCCCGGGGTAACCACTACAGATGCATTTGGATTTTTCTTTAACAACTTATAGGTTGCATATGCCATACAAGGTGCGGTATTTCTTCTGTAGGGCTCCAATAATATGTGCTCCGGCAGAATTTGAGGCAGCTGTTCCGTCACGAGATCTTTATAGAGATGAGATGTAACCACCAGAATATTCTCAGATGGTATTATCTTGGCGAACCTCTCAAAAGTCTGCTGAATGAAGGTTTTCCCTGTACCAAGAATATCCAGAAACTGTTTCGGTTTCTGACTCCTGCTCACAGGCCAGAAGCGGCTTCCCGGACCCCCGGCCATAATTATACAGTAATGATTGTTTGCCATATGCTATAATATTAATTCTTTACCATTTAGGGTTGAAGGCTTCGGGTAGATAATCTATCCTTATATTACCATCCTTTTCAAATAGAACCGATACAATGTCAAATTGAGTTTCGCACATTATTTGGTTTCTGTATATGTAGGCAGATGCTGCAGATATAACAGCCCGCTGTTTTTTAATGTCAACCGTCTCAAAAGGGAGTTGCAAATTTGGTTCCGAAAGAGACCTTACCTCAATAATGTGCAGCCTCTGTTCTTCCGTAGCTTCATTTGTGCTCTTCATTAAAAGATCCAACTCTTTATGTCCTACCCTCCAGTTTCTATCCAGTAAAATAAGCCCCTTCTCCTCTAAAAATTCTAGAGCCAAACCCTCTGCCCGCCTACCTATCTCACCACTTTCACTCATCACATACCTTGATTTTTGCCTTTCTTATTCAAATATAGCATATATTTTAAAGTTGGCAAGAATTAAACGAATTCATTATTAACAGCTAATTAGTTAAAGAAGGGCAACTGAACCTTGTCAGTTGCCCTTCTAAGCTGTATTAATGTATAATTATCCACGATTGATACCTGAACTCAGAGACGCTCTGAACTTCTTTATAGTGAAGGTAAGTCTCTCCGAGATATGCCCTGGAAACTCCAGCGGGAACAACAATTTGATAATTTGTTGCACTATATCCGAACTCTCCTTCATCATTCAAAGTGTAATTAACTAGTCTTGGCTTTTGTAATACACATTCATTTTGAAGATTTGAATCAGAATAGAAAACAATATAAATGTCATTAAATCCCTTCCATTCTTCGGTATAATAGTCAGATATAAAAAAAGCATCCGGATGATCATAAATTTGTTCGCTATATCTACCTTTATAAGGGCCTCCGTACATATAGTAGATTCCTTCGGCATCTCCATTTGACAAATACTTATTATCATCCCAGGTCCTGTAAAAATCCGACAAGTCATAAATTGTGTTGTAAGAATAATTCGACGCCATAGTATTTGAACTATAGTGCATTATGGAGTTAAAATCATAATATCCATAGTCCGAAGTATATGGATCTATCTGAAAATTATGCTCAGAGCCACTTTTAATGTTACCCCAGTTAATTTGAACATAGTTTCCCCTGTCAGTTCTGCAATGTTCATGAAATAGACCTATCGAATGTCCTATTTCGTGTATTACATGGTGAATTTTAAAATCATTGCCTAATAAAAGTTCTTGTTGTCCTCCAATCATTCCGACATTAGAGCGACATTCATTAACTGATGAATTATAAACAAATTCAATATAATTATTTATTGTAGCAGTTTTTGGCCAAAATCTTATTGGTGTTTTTGTTTCATACTCCATAAAAGCTGCATTAATAGAGTCCCTTGCTGCTGGTGTAACTGAGGGAGATATTTCATAGTAAACAATTGCATTTGGCCAATATGTTACAAAATTAGAGGTATAAGCTGACTTCGTTTGTGGAGTATTTAAAATTTCTAATTGCTTTTTCGTTAGTCTTATGTCGCCTTGCAGGTAGTAGTTTGTATCTCTTTTAGAAAGTAAGATTCCTGAGTTTAACTTTACTATTTCATGATCAGCATCTTTTGATGTTGGTATTTGATCATTTTTCAATGGTGCTTGTTCTTTAGTGCAACTACATAAAATTACACAAATAGATAAAAGTATTGATAAAAAATAATTTTTCATTGTAAAGATTTTAATTTATAATACAATAACTAACGAGTATGATTACACACGTTAATAATGAATAAATATTCCCAAATTTTATTTAACTTTGGGCAAGTGTGACTGGACACTTTAGGGGAAAATATTTTTTTATGCCGTTTTGTGTTTTACTATTTGTAACTCCGTTTACTTTGCGATAGTACGTGGTTTATCTTTTAAAATACAAAACGGTATTTTAGCGGGCAAAACTAAAAAGTTGTCCTGTATTCTTGTGTAATCAATTTGCTCAGAAGTGTTTGTATTACAAATATATGTATTTATATGACAATAATATTAAAAGAATGCTAAAAAAATTGGGCTCCTCAAAAAGGAGCCCAATCAATTAAGCCAAATCTGATAATTAACCTCTTAGAACAGTAATCGCACACCAAATAACATTCCCCAAGTACTACCTGTGGTCAGTGATTTTGTATACTTATTCTTTGAATCGAAATTAGCAATATCGGTTGCATTCAAAGTGAATGTTGGCTCACCAAGGTGGTTAACACCTTTATAAGTTAAAGGCATAATCACTCCATATGTGTTTGCAAGATCTGATTGTGAATATGCTCCCCACTCATTATTCAAAAGGTTTCCTGCATTTACAATATCAAGGCTAAGCTGAAGTGTATATTTTCTGTCTGAACCGAATTTTGCAAATATATCCTGGATAATCTTTACATCCCAACGGTTTCTCCAAGGTTCAACAACTCCGAATCTTTCGGCATACTGACCTTTTCTTTTATTCAGATAAGCAGTGTTGTCTAAGTACTCCTGAAATTTAGCACTCTGCTCTGCAGCAGTCATTTTGCCTGCAACATCAACGAAGTTAAGTTCACTGGCTCTGTTTGGAATATACATAATGTCCGAAGCTGATCCATCACCTGTCATATCATTAGAATATGCATAGGTTGAACGACCCATTGCCGATCCACTATAATAGATTGAAAATGTAGTGGCAAGATGTCTCAAATACTCAATTTTATAACTTAACGATCCAACAACCCTATGAGGAACTGCAAAGTTAGAGTAGCTTAACTGTGGATTATTCAGGTCATAAACATCAAGGTTACTGGTCCATGCCGATGGTGCAGAAGATCCCGGATTGGATGAAACATCTTTTGAAATGTTATAAGTATAGGCTACCATTCCAGAAAGACCGTAAGAGAAGTTTTTGGTCAGCTGAGCTGTAAATAGTGCCTGATATCCCTGATCGGTATTATCTAATACCATAGCTGTTGAAACAGTACTAACAACCTTGTTTCCTACCCAGTATCCTCTTTTATCGGAACCTGAAAATACCCTGTTTGCATCAGGAAGGTTCATATTCTTTTGCACAATGGCGTTAATGTCTTTTGTAAAGAGAGCCTCCATTGTAAGAATCATATTGCCGGGAAGTTCTATATCACCGGCAAGATTAGACCTCCATACTCGTGGCATTTTGAAATCCTTGCTCACCACTGCAAGAGCTGCTCCTGAGGCAAGTGTGGTACTTATAGCCTGTGGAAAAAGTGCCGGGTATTTAGCAACCTGTGCTTTGAAATCTTTATTGAAACGGAAATCGGCAGGGAGATTTGCTGCGACTATCCCAATTTCAGGGCTCTGAACAGTCCCGGAAGAAGATGGCTGGTTTGTAAACCAAACGAAAGGAAGTACTCCGGCAAACAGACCTGTACCCCCGCGAACCTGAATACTTCTGTCACCTTTTATATCCCAGTTGAATCCTACTCTTGGATTAACCTGAATTTTAGAGTTTGGCCATGTTGCTATATCCATCTTATAGCCGTCCTTGAATGTCAATGCTCCAACAGCAGGATTGTCCATCAGCTTGTTATGGTACATTGGAAGCTCTGCACGAAAACCATAAGTCAATTTAAGATTTTTATTAACCTGCCACTCGTCTTGCAGATACAAACTACCAAGACCGAAGCTCATCTCAACACCTTTTGGATCTGCACCGTTGTAACCGTAAGTTACACCAAACCCTGTCGGTTTTACATTATTGATAAAGTCATCCAGTGAAGCATATCTGTAGTAGCTTGTTCCCTCACGAATATATGAGTTGTTTACATAGATATTGTCATAAGAGATACCTGCTGTGATAGCGTGGTTATTAAGGTTTAAAGTAAGGTTATTAACTACAGAGAATGTATTGTTTTCTACCTGATTACGATATGTAAAGAGTTCGTATCCAAATGACATATATGGGTTACCATCCTTAAATATATCTACGAATGGGAATAAATCACTCTTACTTGTTCTCTTTGGGTCTGTTGTGGCTGTATAAGATACAAGAAGTTTGTTTGAAATTCTGGTTCCGAAAGTTGAATTCAACTCAGCTGCAAAAGCATCTATAGCATTTTCGTTACCATAAAAAGAGTTTGAAAAAGATATCGAGTATGCAGATACCCTACCCTGATTAAGTCTTGGCACATTCGGAGGTCCTGAAGTTGCATTTGTAAGTGTTGTGCTGGTGTTTCTAAGTCTGTTATATCGGAAAGCAAACTTATGGTTCTTCGCAATATTCCAGTCCAAGCGTGCAAGAATCTTGTAGTTTGTCGAAGGAAATGCTCCGAAATCTTTGTAATCACCAGGATCGTAGTTATAAGTAGAGAGAAGATGGTTTTTAGCCCTCTCAAGATCGGCAACTGTTGTTCTGGATATTCTCAAATCTGTAACAGCTGTACCATCTGTGCTTGGTTCCCAACCGCTACTTGGAATATTCTCTTTTTCAGTCTCATAACTAGCAAATATAAAGAGTTTATCCTTAATAATCGGACCTCCAACTGTAACTCCCCATGTCTGAGAATCTCTATCCCTTGCTTTAGGAACAGTAAGATCGCCAACTTTATCTCCAGTGAAAGAATTAGGTCTTTGATATGTATAAACTGTAGCTTTCCATTTGTTGTCTCCCGATTTTGTTACTGCGTTAATTGCAGCACCCGTAAATGATGAGAGACGAACATCATAAGGAGCAAGATTTACAGATACCTGTTCTATGGCATCTAACGAAATTGGCTGAGATGAGCCACCGGGCATAGCACTGCTTGAGAGACCGAAGTTGTTGTTAAACGCGGCACCGTCAATGGTTACGGTGTTATAACGTCCGTCACGACCAGCAAACGATGTGCCGTTTGCCTGTGGAGTCATTCTGGTAAAATCTGTAATACTTCTACTGATAGATGGAAGAGAGGTTATCTCTCTTGAACTTACGTTCATAGATGCTCCGGTTCTGTCGGCATTTAGAATAGGATTTCTGATACCTGCAGATACTACAACCTCAGAAAGAGTCAAAGCCTCCTCCACAAGTTGAGCATTATAGACAAAGTTCTCTCCAAGGCGAAGGTTCATATTGTCCGCCTTGATTGTTCCAAAGCCAAGATATGTTACCTCAACGGCATAAGGGCCGCCGACACGCATATTCTGGATACGATAGTTTCCGGAATTGTCGGTAATTGAGTAATACTTGGATCCGGAAGGTGTGTGGACTGCAACAACGGCAGCTCCGATAACCGGAGTTCCATTTGCCTCCGTAATTCGACCACTCATAGAGGATGTCGTAACCTGTGCAATAGCGGCAAAAGCTACAAACAAGCTCAAAGCCGTAAGGGCAAATTGCTTAATCGTTTGTTTCATAAATATTTAAATAATTTGTTAGGTATTCTTGGACAAAAATAGCAATTTCTCAGCGATTACTTACAATTAATTCTAATTATTTAACAAATTCTTAAATAAAGTTAATGTTTGGTATCTATCATTAATTCAGCAATATAGTGTTATGAAAATTTAAATTGTCAATATTTGGTTAATAAGTTTTTTTTCATACCTTTGTGCCCAAATTATGTGGAGAGATTTGACTGCTTGCAACCACTTTAAAAAAATGCTAAAACGTTCCATATAGCGCCCTTATCTGCTTTAATTTTTCTTTTTGGGCTTTCCGGTAACTTTTTAGTATGGCTTAGCTGTTGAACTCTTACATCAGGTAAAGTGTTTAATAACTCTAATTATTTATAATATGTCTTATCTATTTACTTCGGAATCTGTTTCAGAGGGGCATCCCGACAAAGTTGCCGATCAGATTTCGGACGCTGTTCTTGACCAGTTTCTTTGTCAGGACTCAGAATCTAAAGTGGCGTGTGAAACATTTGTCAGTACAGGGCTGGTAGTTATCGGCGGGGAGGTTAAATCTGACGCCTATGTAGATATCCAGCAGGTGGCACGCAGAGTAATAAACCGCATAGGGTATACAAAAGCCGAATATATGTTTGACGGAAACTCGTGCGGAATCCTATCTGCAATACACGAACAATCTGCAGATATCAACCGCGGTGTAGAGGTTGCAGATCCTCAGGAGCAGGGGGCGGGAGACCAGGGGATGATGTTTGGTTATGCCTGCCGCGATACTCAGGAGTATATGCCTCTTCCGCTCACACTCTCTCATATTGCCCTTTTAGAACTTGCAAAAATCCGCAGAGAGGGCACTCTTATGCCATACCTTCGTCCCGATGCAAAGTCACAATTTACCATCGAATATAACGACGACAACACCCCAAACAGAGTGCACACTATTGTGATATCTACCCAGCACGACGAGTTTGACACCGACGACTCAATGCAGGTGAGAATCAAGAGTGATGTTAAGAACATACTCATACCAAAAATTTTGGAGAGGCTTCCCCAAGAGACAAAAGCGCTGTTTAAGGATGACTATATCCTGCACGTTAACCCAACCGGGAAATTTGTGATTGGAGGTCCGCACGGAGATACCGGCCTAACGGGAAGAAAGATTATCGTAGATACATACGGTGGGAAAGGGGCTCACGGCGGAGGAGCATTCTCCGGCAAAGATCCTAGTAAAGTTGACCGGTCTGCCGCCTACGCTGCAAGATATATTGCCAAGAACCTGGTAGCTGCAGGAGTAGCAGATGAGGTTCTGGTTCAGCTGGCCTATGCAATTGGGGTAGCACGCCCGGTGAGCATCTTTGTAAACACATACGGAACAGCTTTTAGAGACAACAAAAAGCAGTTTGTAAACGACAGCGTAATTGCAGATCGGGTTCAAAAGCTGTTTGACCTTCGTCCTGCAAGCATTATCAAACGATTTTCGCTCAAGAAACCTATCTATGAGGTGACTGCCGCCTATGGCCATATGGGAAGAGACCCCTTTAAAAGAGAGGTTGAACTATGTGTTAACGGTGAGTTGGTAAAGGAGGAGATTCAGTTTTTCGGTTGGGAGCTTTTAGACTCAGTAGATCTTATAAAAAAGGAGTTTGGCCTTTAATGTCGTTTCCAGATTATTTTTTTGCCAAACCCAAGACGGTTGTCTGTGAATTTTAGTTCGCAGATTTTAACGAGCCACAAATCGCCCCCTTTTAGGATTGCATAAGGAAACCGCTTCAGGTAACTGAGGCGGTAGTTGTTTAAAAATGGGCCGTCACACTGCTCCATAGTTGCACGAAACTGAACCCCGCGAATTAGCCCGATGGTCTCTGTCTCCAGCCCTATCGCTCCGGATACAATACCGGATGCCCCTTTTTTAAAGATTTGTATATGTCTGGTCTTATCTTCCGATGTTATGACAAAGAGCATCTCCTTCGGGGAGAAGTGGTAGAAGGCGTGCCAGCTCCACATATCTGTACCGTCACCGGCAGTAAGGGTTACCAGATGGTGCTCCTCAATAAACTCTATAACCCGTTTGTCGGGCAGCTCCGGATTGTTTTTATCCTGTGGGATTGGGTTGCTACTCTCATTCATCTCCATAAGACTATCTCCAAATGTAGATTTTATCTGAGCGGCGAAGCCGTACCCCACTCTCCACCGGTATTGAGCAGTACTCACCTTTTGTGGCAACCTGTACAGGGTTGAGTTCAACTCTTATCTCGTTCACTTTATGCTCGTATACTCCTGTAGATGGGCCAATTATCAAAACATCATCTCCTACAGTGAGCTCTCCTGTCTCTATAAGTACCTCGGCTACAGAGAGGTTGGAGAAGAAGTTGGTTACTTTGCCGACATAAACTTTCTTCTTTGTGGCCTTGTTGCCATATACATCGCTCCACTCCCCCAGTTTAGCCCCCTGGTAATATCCGTCCCAGAACCCTCTGTTAAATACCTTTGAGAGGTTTAGTTCCAGATCTGCCTTAAGCTCCGGGGTGTAACTCCCGTCACAGACTGCATCTGCAGCTTTTCGGTAGGAGGCTGTTACCGCCTTAACATACTCGGCAGCTCTTGCCCTCCCCTCAATTTTAAGAACTCTCACTCCACTCCCGATTATCTTATCTACAAATGCTATCGTGGAGAGATCTTTTGGTGACATAATATATTTGTTATCTACCTCCAGTGAGGTGCCGGTCTCAATATCGGAAACCTCATACCCCCTGCGGCACAGCTGGTAGCAGGAGCCTCTGTTTGCAGATGCGTTGTACTCGTGCAGGCTTAGGTAACACTTCCCGGAAACTGCCATACAGAGTGCCCCGTGGCAGAAGAGCTCCAGCCTTACAAGCTCGCCAGAAGGGCCTGTTATCCTCTCTTTTACAATTGTGTCATAGATATCCCGCACCTGAAACAGGGTTAGCTCTCTTGCCAGAACAATAACATCTGCAAAGCGAGCGTGATAGCGGACACTCTCAATGTTTGACACATTGAGCTGAGTCGAGATATGAACCTCCACACCAATCTCTCTTGCATAGAGTATTACTGCCATATCAGAGGCGATAATTGCAGATATTCCCGCCCTCTTTGCCGCCAGAACTGTTTGGCGCATCGGCTCCAAATCGTTATCGTAAAGTACTATATTGAGAGTGAGATATGACTTAACACCTGCACTTGTGCAGATGGATGCAATCTCTTGAAGAGACTCTATGGTAAAGTTGTTTGCCGAGTGGGAGCGCATATTGAGGTTACCCACACCAAAATAGACCGAGTTGGCTCCACCCTGAATAGCGGCCGTCAGAGACTCGAAATTGCCGGCCGGAGCCATTATCTCAATATCCTTGGCACAAATTCCCAAACTACTTCTCTCTTCAATCATCTTCTGTAACTCTTGTAAATAATACTCTTTTGCTCAATTACTACAATCTCTGTTCAAAAAAGTTGACTATCTTTTTAAAAACCATATCGGGAGTTATCTCGTTTAGGCAGGCGTAGTCACCTCTAAAGCACTCCTTTTTACCTGATGATGAGCAGGGGCGGCACTCAATTGAGCTCTGCACAGCCATCTCAATATCCTGGCCCCAGCCGTAGAATCCAAGGTAGGGGTGAGTTGCTCCCCAAATTGAGATTACCGGCACTCTCATACAGCAGGCAAAGTGCATATTGGCGGAGTCCATCGTGAGCATAAGCTCTCTCCCGGCGATTAGTTCAAGCTCCTGCGCGAATGAGAGCTCTCCTGCAACAGATTTAACTCCGGAATATTTCATCTCCCAGGATTTTAAAATCGCAACCTCCTTTTTGCCCCCCCCAAAAAGGGTAACCGAGAATCTCTCATCTTCACTCAGCATCTCAACGAGCCTCTCCATCGCAGCCGGAGGCCAAATCTTTCCTTTATGGTTAGCAAACGGAGCTATCCCTATTTTGTAATGTGTACTCTCTACTTCAGGCTCTGCGTGCGGGCTCTTCTTTTTATGACTTTGGACAACAGGCGCAAAGGCAAAACCCAGATCTTTAAGACCCAGAGATATTAAAACCTTTTCGTATCTGCGTAGGGTAGTGAGAAGGGGAACCAATTTTTTAGAGTACCTCCTTGTGAGTTTTTTCTTCTCCCACCTACCCTTTCTCAGAAACGAGAGCGGAGTGAAGGAGATAAAGAAGAGTACCCTCAGGATAAAGGTTCTGAGTACAGAGTTTATATCTGCAACAGCGGTTGGGTTAAGTGCTATTAGCTCTTTGTGGAGTTGGAGAATCCCTTTGAATCCCTTATGCCTCCCTTTGAAATCTGTCGGGAAAAATGAGATGTTAGGGGTTCCCTCAAACAGGGGCTCAAGCATTGGTAAAGATACCATTGTGAATTTGGTGCCCGGGTTGTGTGCAGCATAGGCCTTTAAAAGTGGTGAGGCTATTGCCACATCTCCCAGCGCAGAGAATCGCAAAACCAGGATATGGTCAGGACTTTTTTCCCGCATAGAGTACAGGATTTAGTGAAGGGTCGTTGTACATCTTCATCTGCTTATAGAATTTCATATATTTTCGCCCGCTCTCTATATCATTAAGCAGATTATCTATTGCCGTGGAGAGATCTTCCCGCTGGGTGAGCAGAGTATCAAGTTTGGTCTTGCAACCGGTGCGATGGCTCTCGGAGGCATCTGCCCGAAGGGCCTCTGCACGCATATGGTAAATCTTGAGAGCCAGAATTGAGAGCCTGTCTATTGCCCAAGCAGGGGTCTCGGTGTTTATGGTGGCGCCGGTTTCAACTTTTACATTGGAGAATCTCTCCATAAAGTAGCTGTCTATCATCTCCACCATATCTGTACGCTCCTGATTTGAGCTGTCTATTCTTCTTTTAATAGCAAGCGCATCTACAGGGTCTATGCCCGGCTCGCGGATAATATCCTCAAGGTGCCACTGTACTGCGTCAATCCAGTTTTTTGAGTAGAGGAACCACTCTAAAGTCCCTTGTGAATATGGATTTGAGATCGGAGTCTCTACATTGTCGGTTTTATGATAATCATTGACGCATCTGTCAAAAATGTTATTGCAATTGGTGCTGAAAGACATATCTTTTTTCAAAATTGATTGTTGTTACTGAATATAGAAGGTCTATTTCTCTCTGTTTATGACAGAGTCTGCAAACTCGGCAAGGCGAGCTCTCTGTTCTTTGTTAAGCCCGGAGTTACTCAAAGCCTCTGTCGCTTTGTTATGATAAAAGATCATAGCCTCTTCGGCTGCCTCCTTAATACCAAGCTCATTATAGATTGAGAGCACTCTCTCTATCTTCTCTTTGTCTGTAATCGTTTTGTTATTGAGCAGATCTTGAAGCTCCTTCCTTTTGTTGAGGTCTCCTCTTCTGAGTGACTCTGCCAGAAGCCAGGTCTTTTTGCCGCAAAGAATATCTCCGCCAATTTTTTTACCGAAGAGTGCACTATCGCCAAAACTGTCAAAATAGTCGTCTTTAATTTGGAAGGCTAGCCCAAGCTGGTAACCATAATTGTAAATTGCATCCGACACACTCTGAGGTGCATCTGCAATTATAGCCCCAATCTTCGCCGAAGCAGCTATTAACACAGCCGTTTTAAGCCCTATCATCGATATATAATCTTCCATCGCTATAAACGAAAGATTCTCAAAATTCATATCATACTGCTGCCCCTCGCAAACCTGCGCTGCTGTTAAAGAGAAGAGATCCAATACACTTTTAAGTTTTAAGGCAGGCGCATCGGATATATATTGATATGACTTAATGCACATAACATCTCCGGACAGAATGGCTATGTTATCGTTCCATTTTTTGTGCACGGTGGCTTGGTTGCGTCTAAGATCTGCCTTATCCATAATATCGTCGTGGATAAGTGTGAAGCCGTGAAAAATCTCAAGACCCATAGCCGGGTGAATTATAGATCTGTCAATTTTATCACTAAAGAGGTTGTATGTGAGAATTGCAATTTTAGGCCGTAATCTCTTGCCTCCTATTGAGATAAGATATTTAATGGGGTCATAAAGTTCATCGGGTTCTCCCTTAAGTTCCAGAGAGAAAATACTCTTTTCAACTATTGAATCTATCTCGCTAATGCTAAACATATAAAAAGAATTATTTTTGGCAAAGCTAACCCTTTTTCAACAATTTCGTATATTCGCGGCCGTGGAAATTAAAAAAACAGAACAGGCTACAGTCGTTAAACACACCGGCAGTCACTATTTGGTGAGTAACCTCCCCGAATGGAGTTTAATTACTTGCGTATTAAGGGGCAAGCTCCGTCTAAAGGAGGGAGTAACCACCAATCCGGTCGCAGTGGGAGACCACGTTCTTTATGAGAGTGAAGGCGAAGGGAGGGGAGTTATTACAGAGATCTTACCAAGGAAAAATTATATTATCCGCAAATCTACAAATCTCTCCAGACAAGCACACATAATTGCATCCAATCTGGATCAGGTTTTTCTTATTGTAACTCTCAACTTTCCTCAAACAAAATTTGAATTCATAGATCGTTTTCTTGTTACCTGCGAGGCCTATAAGGTTCCGGTGAAGATTATCATTAATAAGATTGACCTCTTCACAAAAGAGTATGATCAATCCCTGGAGATGTTCCGCCATATATACAACGAGAGTGCCGGCTACCAAATAATTGAGGTGTCGGGTTTAAAGAGTATCAATATAGAGAGTGTACGGAGTGAGTGCAGAGGTAAGCTCTCCCTCTTCTCCGGAATTTCGGGTGTGGGAAAATCCTCTTTGATAAACTCTCTCGACCCAATGCTCGCGCTTAAGACCGGAGAGATTTCGGACTACCATAAACAGGGAAAACACACAACAACTTTTTATGAGATTCACCCTCTTAGCAGTGGCGGGTTTATCATTGATACCCCGGGTATAAAGGGTTTCGGGTTGATTGAGATGGCAAAGGAGGAGCTGAGTCACTACTTTCCGGAGATGTTTCGCCTGCTGGACCACTGCCGTTTTGCTCCGTGCACACACACTCACGAGCCGGGTTGTGCCGTAAAAGCTGCCGTAGAGGATGGTTCAATTACAGAAGAGAGGTATGTTTCATACCTTAGTATGCTTGAGGGGGAGGATAAATACCGATGAACAGACGAATTCTTAAGTTAGCCGGCCCGAGCATACTCGCAAACATTACGGTACCACTGGTCGGAATGGTAGATCTTGCCATAGCCGGGAGGCTGGGCGACGCAGCAAGTATAGGCGGAATAGCCATCTCCACAATGCTCTTCGATCTGCTCTACTGGAATATGGGGTTTTTGAGGGTGGGCACAGGTGGTTATGCTGCCCAGGCCTACGGTCGCAGAGATTTTTCGGATGCTTTTCGGGTTCTTGTTCAGGCAGTAGGGACTGCTGTTCTGGCTGCAATGTTTATCTGGGCAATCCAGCTTATATATCTGGAGAGCGCTTTTCTTATTATAGATTGCACCCCACAAGTGGAGTCTCTGGCAAGAGAGTATTTCTTTATCAGGATATGGGCAGCTCCCGCAACGCTCTCTCTGTTTGCTTTTAAGGGTTGGTTCATTGGGATGCAAAACACCATCAGCCCTATGGTGGTGGATGTTACGGTTAATGTTTTGAATCTTATCCTTAGTGTTATTTTCGGTATCGTTCTTAAAATGGGTATCCCGGGAATTGCACTGGGTACACTACTCTCTCAATATATTGGACTCATTGTGGCTCTAACACTAATGTATGTCTACTACAAAAAGCTATTCCACTACATAAATGTGAAGGCGAGTCTTAAGCTCAAGGAGATGAAAAAGTTCTTCGTTCTCAACGGGAACCTCTTCCTTCGCTCCACCTCACTTCTGTTGGTCTACTCCGGATTTACGAGCATTGCTGCCAGATATGGCGACAATCTGCTTGCAGTAAGCACAATAATGATGAAACTAATGCTTCTCTACTCCTATTTCATAGATGGGTTTGCCTATGCGGGAGAGGCTATTACAGGGAGATTAATTGGCGCAAAGGAGCTGAATATGCTTAAAAAGGCTATAAGAGTTTTGTTTATCTGGACATTTATCATTGCCATTGTCTCGACCTTTGTATACGCATTTGCCGGAGAACCTATTTTCCGGCTTATGACCAATAACAGCGATGTTTTACTATCTGCCAAAACATACCTCCCCTGGCTTCTGGCTGTGCCTGTGCTCAGTTGTGTCGCTTTTATCCTGGACGGCATATTCATCGGCGCAACCGCCTCTGTAGCAATAAGAGATACAATGCTGTTATCTGCAGCATCCTTTTTTATCTCCTATTTTATGATGGAGAGTTATATGGGCCTTCACGCTCTCTACCTCGCCTATATGGTTCATCTGGTCGTAAGAACAGTTATGATGTCCCTGCTAATGAAGCGAAAGGTACTCAGTAAAGCCACCCGCTAAAGCAGATCAACCCGCTAATATCTTGCAGAAACTGCGTCCCAGTCAACTATTGTCCACAAAGCGTTTATGTAGTCTGCCCTTCTGTTTTGATAATCAAGATAGTAAGCGTGTTCCCACACATCAAAGGTTATGATTGGGGTGAGTCCTTTGGTGAGAGGGTTGCCTGCATTGCTCTCTTTAACAATGGAGAGTTTGCCGGCAGAGTCTTTAACCAGCCAGCCCCATCCGGAGCCAAAAACCGAGACAGAAGCTGCAGAGAACTCACTTTTAAAGTTTTCGAATGAGCCCCACTCGGCATCAATTGCCCCTGCGAGTGCTCCTTTAGGTACTCCCGGATGTGTGCTCTTCTTAAAGGAGTAGAAGTAGAAGGTGTGGTTCCAAACCTGTGCAGCGTTGTTAAAAATTGCACCGTCAGATTTAAGAATAATCTCTTCGAGAGACATATTCTCAAAGGTTGTTCCCTTGATAAGGTTGTTTAGGTTTGTAACGTAGGTCTGGTGGTGTTTTCCGTGGTGAAACTCAATTGTTCCAGCGGCAATTACTGGCTCCAGTGCATCTTTGGCATAAGGTAAAACCGGCAGTTGAAAATTCATAATTTTTATTATCTTTGGTTACTGCTAATATATGCAAAAAAATCTTAAAAATGAAAGATCTCAAATACCTGAAGCTCCTCTCCAGAAGCTTCCCAACAATTTCTGATGCTACGACAGAGATAATAAACCTCGAAGCAATACTGAACCTGCCAAAAGGGACAGAGCATTTTCTTACCGATATTCACGGAGAGCACGAAGCATTCCGCCACGTTCTCAAGAATGCATCCGGGGTAATCCGAAAAAAGGTTGAGATGATTTTTGGGCACAGGTTGCGGGAGCAGGAGAAGAAGGAGATCTGCTCTCTTATCTACTATCCGCAGGAGAAGCTTGATGTTATTAAGCAGAGGGAGGGTAAAGAGATTGACGATTGGTACAAGGTGATACTCGTGCAGTTGATAAGCGTTTGCAGCAATGTATCTTCCAAGTACACACGCTCAAAGGTGAGAAAGGCTCTCCCGAAAGAGTACTCATACATTATTCAGGAGCTGCTCCACGAATCTTTTGCAGAGCCCAACAAACAGGAGTATATAGCCTCAATTATATCTACAATTGTATCTACCGGCCGTGCAGAGCACTTTATTACAGCCATCTGTAACCTTATCCAGAGGCTTACTATAGACTCACTGCACGTTATAGGGGATGTTTATGACAGAGGGCCGGGGGCTCATATAATAATGGATCTGCTTTGCAACTATCACAATTTTGACATTCAGTGGGGGAATCACGACATTGTCTGGATGGGTGCTGCCTCGGGAAGTGAGGCGTGTATGGCAAATGTGGTGAGGATGTCGCTTCGCTATGCAAACCTGAAGACACTGGAGGAGGGTTACGGAATAAATCTTATGCCTCTGGCCTCATTTGCAATGGAGTACTACAGTGATGACCCTTGTTCGCTCTTCAAACCAAAATTGAATGAAGACGAACCGGTAAAGAACAAAGATATCAAGATTATATCCCAGATGCATAAGGCTATAACCGTTATTCAGTTTAAACTGGAGGGGGCTGTTATAGATCGCAACAAAGAGTTTGGGATGGAAGATCGCAGGCAGCTGCATTTGATAAATTACGAAAAGGGGACGGTAAAGATCAATGGGGAGGAGTACCCGCTAAAAGATACCAACTTTCCTACGATAGATCCGGCTAATCCTTATAAACTCACAGAGGAGGAGCAGGATGTTGTGGATAAACTGATGCACTATTTCCTATCCAGCGGTAAGCTCAAAAAACATATGAGGTGTATGTACAATAACGGCTCTCTTTATCTGGTAAGAAACGCCAACCTGCTATATCACGGTTCAGTTCCGCTCAATGAAGATGGCTCCCTCAAAAAGGTTCGGATAGGCAATGAAGAGCTTAGCGGCAAGGCTCTTTTCGATAAAATAGACAAACTGGTAAGACAGGCATTCTTTGAGGAGAGGGGTAAGCCGGGGAAAACAACCGGGAGAGATCTTATCTGGTATCTATGGTGCGGCCCCTACTCACCACCATTTGACAAGGAGAAGATGGCCACCTTCGAGAGGTATTTTATTGCAGATAAAGAGACCCATAAAGAGAAGAAGGGTCACTACTATTATCTTAAAGACAATAAAGAGATCTGCGAAATGATTCTAAAGGAGTTTGGAATTGAAGAGGCGCAATCTCACATAATTAACGGCCACATCCCGGTAAAAACCGGCAAGGGGGAGTCTCCGATAAAGGCCGGCGGGAAACTTCTGGTCATAGACGGAGGGTACTCAAAAGCCTACCAATCTGAGACCGGAATTGCCGGATACACATTAATCTACAATTCACACGGGTTGCAACTGGCGCAACACCAACCTTTTGTAACAACAGCCAAGGCAATAAGGGATGGAGATGATATAATCTCGGAGACAACCGTAGTTGAGTTCAGCAACAAACGTATGCTGGTAAGGGATACCGACATTGGTGCCGAGCTTCAGAAACAGATTGACGATCTTCTACACCTTGTGAGTGCATACAGAAACGGCCTTATTAAAGAGGCGCTCTTATAGACCTCTATTTTACAGGAGTTAGAAAGAGCTCGGCCATCATACATCTGGCAGATCCACCTCCGTTGTTCTCTATGGTTGTAAGGTTTGGTGCAACAATTTTGCAGTGCTGCCCAATTTTATCTACCTGATCCTGAGTTAAAGAGTTGTAGGCTGTTTTTGACATTACTAAAATAGACTCGGCCGTTTTACTCTCTACCTCCAGCATATTCCCGGCAAATTTCTCCATCTGCTCCAGAGATATCTCAATAATCTCTTTGTCGCTCTCCTCAATAAGGGCGATAAGGTTCTGCCTCTCATCTATATCTTTAACGGCATCCAGACAAACAACGGCAAAGCTTCCCGCGATACACATCATAACATTTGTGTGGTAAATTGGGTTCCCGGCAGAGTCGGAGGCATTGAACAGAAAGTAGTCGTAGTCCAGTTCGTCGCAGAATGCCTCAAGAACTGTCTCATCTGTTCTTACAGAGCGGCAGGCAAATACCAGGTTATGGTCTCTGTCAAATATCATACTGCCTGTACCCTCCAGAAAAAGAGATTTTTCTTCAAATTTTGTAAGATCTACTACTCTCTTGACCCGGAAGTTTTTCCTGATAAAATCCAGCACGGCGGGTTTTCTCTCAAGGCGCCTGTTTGGGGCAAACATCGGGTATAGCACCAGCGTACCCCCCTCGTGAGCCGAGAACCAGTTGTTCGGAAATATTGAGTCCGGGGTGTGTGGTTCGGGTGTATCTTCAATAACGAAAACCTCAACTCCTGCCGAGCGGAGAAGTTGCACAAACTCGTCAAACTCTTTAATTGCCCCTTCGCGCGCATTGCTCTCGTGCCCTCTTTGCTGGAAAGCATTATTTGCAGATGTCTGTTCATTGAACCCGAAATTCACGGGTCTCACCATTAAAATTCTGGATGTAGATTGCATTATCTCTTTTCTGATTAATTTGCTTTGATCTGAGCTTACTCCAATGCTCTGAAAGACTTTTTAATAATCTCTATTGCCTCCATAAGCTCCGGTTCGGTTATGACCAGTGGTGGTGCAAATCTTATAATATGTTTATGGGTCGGTTTTGCAATGAGTCCGTTCTGTGCCATTTCAACACATACATCCCACGCCTCTTTGCCGTTGTATGGTTTCACAACAACTGCGTTGAGAAGCCCCTTTCCTCTTACCAACTCTATAAATGGTGAGTCAAAATTTCTCATCTCCCGGCGGAATATCTCACCCAGGGCAGCTGCCCTCTCCGTGAGTCTCTCCTCTTTAACAACCTCAAGAGCTGCCATAGCTACACGGTTAGCGAGCGGAAATCCACCGAATGTAGAGCCGTGCTCTCCCGGTTTTATGGTAAGCATAATCTCATCATCTGCAAGTACGGCAGATATCGGAAGTACCCCTCCGGAGATGGCTTTACCCAGAATAACTATATCCGGCCGGATCTCTTCGTGGTCACAGCATAACATCTTACCGGTACGGGCAATTCCTGTCTGAACCTCATCTGCAACAAAGAGAACATTGTGCTTCTTGCACAGGTCGTAACATTTTTTTAGATAGCCGTCATCCGGGACAAACACCCCTGCCTCACCCTGAATTGGCTCTACCAGAAATGCGGCAATGTTTTTCCCATAATCTGTAAGCACCTTTTCCAGTGCAGATACATCGTTATAGGGTATCTTAATGAGGCCCGGAGTAAATGGGCCGTAACCTGCGTATGAATCCGGGTCTGTGGAGAGGGAGACAATTGATATTGTACGGCCGTGAAAATTGCCTTCACACCCTACTATCATCGCCATATTCTCGTGAATCCCCTTTTTTGAATATCCCCACCTTCTGGAGAGCTTAAGTGCAGTCTCAACCGCCTCTGCACCTGAGTTCATCGGAAGGATCTTGTCGTATCCGAAATAGTTGTGCATAAACTCCTCATAAGGGCCTAATGTGTCGTTGTAAAAGGCTCTTGATGTGAGACATAGCTTCTGCGCCTGCTCGGTGAGTGCCTTTACAATCTTTGGGTGACAGTGACCCTGGTTAACTGCAGAGTAGGCAGAGAGAAAATCGAAATATCTCTTACCGTCTACATCCCATACATACGCCCCCTCTCCTCTTGATAAAACAACCTCTAAAGGGTGGTAGTTGTGAGCTCCGAAATGCTCTTCCTGTGTAATAAAAGCCTGAGATTTTGGTGAAATTTTCATTACTTTGTTTTATGAAATGAGTAAACTTGTCTTCTACCGCAAATTTAGCTCATATTTTGGTCGTAAAATGTTAATAAGTTGTTTGTAATTACGGAAAATAGTCTTACCTTTGCAACCCGTTTTGTATAACGAAAATAGTTAAAGCTAAGAATAACAAGTAATTATGCCAACAATTCAACAGTTAGTTCGCAAGGGACGTGAGGTTATCGTAGAGAAAAGTAAATCTCGCGCACTTGACTCTTGTCCTCAGAGACGCGGAGTATGTGTACGTGTTTACACAACAACTCCTAAAAAACCAAACTCAGCTATGCGTAAAGTAGCTCGTGTACGCCTTACAAATCAGAAAGAGGTGAACGCATATATCCCGGGTGAAGGTCACAACCTTCAGGAGCACTCAATTGTGCTTGTACGCGGTGGTCGTGTGAAAGATCTTCCTGGTGTTCGTTATCACATCCTTCGCGGTGCTCTTGATACTGCAGGTGTAGACGGACGTAAGCAAAGCCGCTCACTTTACGGTACGAAGAGGCCTAAGAAAGGCGCAGTTAAAGCTGCGGTAAAGAAAAAGTAATAACAAAATCAAATTTAAGTAAATGAGAAAAACGAAGCCTAAAAAGAGGATTCTGCTTCCCGACCCAAAATTTCACGACTCTTATGTAACAAGATTTGTGAATAACCTTATGATTCAGGGAAAGAAGAGTATCGCCTATCGCATCTTCTACGATGCGCTTGACATCATCGGCGAAAAGATGAAAGATTCTGACAAGGCTCCTTTAGAGATCTGGAAAAAAGCATTAGAGAATGTAACACCACAAGTTGAGGTTAAAAGCCGCAGGGTTGGTGGAGCAAACTTCCAGGTTCCTACAGAGGTGCGTCCCGAAAGGAAAATTTCAATCTCGATGAAAAACCTTATTATGTACGCACGCAAACGTTCCGGTCACACTATGGCCGACAAACTTGCCGCAGAGATTATGGCAGCCTATAACAACGAGGGTGCTTCTTACAAGAGAAAAGAGGATATGCACAAAATGGCAGAGGCTAATAAGGCGTTTGCACATTTCCGTTTTTAAGCACCAAATAGCACCACTATCCAAATAAATGGCAAGAGATTTAAAATATACAAGAAATATCGGCATAATGGCCCACATTGATGCCGGTAAAACTACTACATCCGAACGAATTCTTTTTTACACAGGTAAAACTCACAAGATCGGCGAAGTACACGACGGAGCCGCAACAATGGACTGGATGGTTCAGGAGCAGGAGAGGGGAATAACAATCACATCTGCAGCGACTACAGCCTTCTGGGACTACAATGGAGACCTGTATCAGATTAACCTTATAGACACTCCGGGACACGTAGATTTTACAGTAGAGGTCGAGAGATCTCTTCGTGTGCTTGATGGTACTGTTGCCACATTCTGCGCCGTTGGCCGCGTTCAGCCTCAATCTGAGACTGTTTGGCGCCAGGCAGATAAGTATCACGTTCCCAAAATGGCTTATGTAAACAAAATGGACCGTACCGGCGCCGATTTCTATGCTGTTGTCGAAGAGATAAACAGCAAGTTGGGTGCCAATGCAGTTCCGATTGCTCTGCCTATCGGGGCTGAAGATAAATTCGAAGGAATAATTGACCTTATAGCAAATAAAGCATACTATTACGACCAGGACAATAAAGAGCTTATAAACTACGTCGTAAAAGAGGTGCCTGCAAATATGGTTGCAGAGGCAGCTGAGTGGAGAGGAAAACTGGTTGAGTCAATTGCAGAGTATAACGATGCAATTCTTGAGAAGTTCTTCGACGATCCTGACTCTATATCCGATACCGAAATTATAGATGCACTTCGCAAAGCTACCATTGATATGGCGGTTGTACCTGTGACGTGCGGCTCATCATTCAAAAACAAAGGTGTTCAATATCTGCTGGACTCTGTGATGCGCTACCTGCCATCACCCCTTGACATCGGTGACATTAAGGGTATCAACCCGGACACTGAGAAAGAGGAGATTCGTAAAACAGATATCAAAGAACCTTTCTGCGGTCTTGTTTTCAAGATTGCAACCGACCCTTATGTGGGACGTCTGGCATACATCAGAGCTTACTCCGGCAAACTGGATTCGGGATCTTATGTCCTGAATACACGCTCCGGCAAGAAAGAGAGAGTTGCCCGTCTCTACCAGATGCACTCAAACAAACAGAACCCAATTGAATTTGTAGAGGCTGGCGATATTTGCGCTGCAGTGGGCTTCAAGGAGCTTCGCACCGGAGATACAGTTTGTCTTGAGAGCAAACCAATCGTTCTGGAATCTATGTCTTTCCCGGATCCCGTTATCGGTCTTGCAGTTGAGCCAAAAACTCAAAAAGATCTTGACAAACTGGGAATGGCCCTCTCCAAACTATCGGAAGAGGATCCTACATTTACAGTTCGTACAGACCACGAGACAGGGCAGACAGTAATCAGCGGAATGGGTGAACTCCACCTGGAGATTATTGTAGACCGTCTTAAGAGGGAGTTTGGAGTGGAGATTAACCAGGGTGCTCCTCAGGTTAACTACAAAGAGGCTATCCGTTCAACTGTCCAGCATCGCGAGGTGTTCAAGAAGCAGACCGGTGGTAGAGGTAAGTTTGCAGATATCATTTTTGAAATAGGCCCTGCAGATGAAGGTATCTCCGGACTTCAATTCATAGATGAGGTAAAAGGCGGTAATATCCCAAGAGAGTATGTACCATCTGTTGAGAAGGGCTTCAAAGCTGCTCTCTCAAATGGTGTTCTTGCAGGATATGAGGTAACATCCCTTAAGGTTGTTCTTAAGGATGGTTCATTCCACGCAGTTGACTCAGATGCCCTTTCGTTTGAAATTTGTGCAAGACAGGCATTCCGTAAGGCTTGCCCTAAAGCGCACCCTTATATTCAGGAGCCTATTATGTCTCTTGAAGTTGTTACACCGGAAGATTATCTTGGAGATGTAATCGGTGACCTTAACAAACGCAGGGGCCAGATAAACAATATGGACTCGAAAGGTAATGCAAGGATTGTAAAGGCTAAAGTGCCCCTCTCGGAGCAGTTTGGCTATGTAACTATACTTCGTACTCTATCATCCGGACGCGCTACCAGCACAATGGAGTTCTCTCATTATACCGAACTTCCTGCTAATCTTGCAAAAGAGGTTATTGAGAAGGCCGGCGGAAAGAAATTTGATAACGACTTAGACGAATAAAAAGAGAAAAAAAATAAAGATATGAGCCAAAAAATAAGAATTAAGCTAAAATCTTACGATCATATGCTCGTTGATAAATCGGCAGATAAGATCGTTAAAACAGTAAAAGCTACCGGTGCTGTTGTAAGTGGCCCTATTCCACTCCCTACAGACAAGAAGATTTTCACCGTAAACCGCTCTACCTTCGTTAACAAGAAGGCTCGCGAGCAGTTCGAACTGAACTCTTTCCGCCGTCTGCTGGACATCTACAGCTCAACTCCTAAAACAGTTGATGCACTGATGAAGCTTGAACTTCCCAGCGGAGTTGAAGTAGAAATCAAAGTCTGATAAAGAAGTTTGAAAAAATTGAAATAGTGACTGTATTTAATAATAGGAGTTAAGAGATTTTTATTATTTTTGCAGTCCGTTTCGGGCCCATAGCTCAGTTGGTTAGTAGCACCTGACTCATAATCAGGGGGTCGCTGGTTCAAGCCCAGCTGGGCCCACAAAAAAAGCAGTCGAGAGGCTGCTTTTTTTATGGGCCCGGGGCCCATCGTTTTCTACCCACCCCCAAACCCCCTCCCGGGAGGGGGCTTTGCAGCAAAAGCTGCGAATTCAATTTTTCATTGACTCACACTTTCACGTTACTCCCTCCGGTCGTGGCTCTCGGCCTGCGGCCTCGGGTCAAGCCCAGCTGGGCCCATCGTTTTCTACCCACCCCCAAACCCCCTCCCGGGAGGGGGCTTTGCAGCTAAAGCTGCGAATTCAATTTTTCATTGACTCACACTTTCACGCTACTCACTTCGCTTATTCTTTTACTTTTTCCAACTGCCTTAACACAACTCCAAGGTCAAAAAGATTAGTCGGATTAAGAAAAATATCACTCTTAACCCCGCTGCTGATAAACCCATCATTGCACCATCTGTCGATAGTGGGGCGAGAAACGCCAATTGCTTTGGCATGCTCACTCTTACGGGCAAGCTGATATTTTAGGTTCTTGATCGCCTTTTCTAAGTTCTCCTTAGGGATCTTTGGTGGTGGAGAGGTTACAACAGCCGAAACGGTAAAAGTAGAAAGGCTGCTATATCTATTTTCTTTCTGCGAGGCTTAATATTAGATCGGTTTTTAAATATTGATTTAGATATCCATTATTAATTCGTCACCAAGTTGGTGACGAAATTTCCATAATGACAACTTAAGGTTAAGCTGGCAGATTTGGCAAAAGGTGTCTGCCAAATTGCTTTATCGGAATTTTATTAAAAGATAAGTTTGATACCAATAGAAAAACGCTTCAGGTATTGACTTTCTAAGTTTATTAAGCTTGGTATTGAAAGGCTGCTCAATTACCCAATCAGTAACTTGATTTTGATTTTGAAATCTAATGATGGTTGTTGCTTCGCTTCCAATCAAGGTAGATATGTAGGCTGCTTTTGATGCAGCAACTGTTGCCTTGTCTATCTGATAGTTCTCCGAAAACACAAAACTTCTCACTTGAGTAATTCCTCTCATCAATGCATCAAAATCACCATTACCGTCACTGCCACGAGTTGAAATACATAGGGCTGTTTGGAATATATCGTTCAAGACCTGCTTATGATCAATGGTTTGATTGCGATATCCTTGCTCTGTTTGTGCAAACTTCTTGAATGTCGTAGTTGTTATTGTTGCATCAGTAATTCTGTCAAACAGAGAGGCAATATCGTAAAGTTGCTTGATAATTTCCATTGTCTTGCTATTTCCGTTCTTAATGTATGGAATACCGGTGGTGTTGGGAGCAAATGCCGTAAGTTTATCACCCAACATATCCTCTATACTTGGCACATTGACACTCAATAATTTGCCATCTTGCTTAATGAATGGCGAATCAATATTTAATTCGATTAGTTTTGCATACTGCGCCTTTTCAAAAAGGATATCAAGCAAAATATACTCTTCTTGCTGAGAAGTTATATATGTTGGCTCATAGAAGAATTTGACGTGAGCTTTTGGAATATTCATATCCGAACTTCTCTCATTTAACTCATATCGAATAAAATTGCTGTTTTCAATTACCATTTGAAAAAATGGAGTAAAATCTATGTAGGTTGGAGATATTATGTCGATATCAATTGATAGTCGTTTGGAACTATTAAGATGCAACATCAATGCGGTACCACCCTTGAAAATGAATGGACATCCTGAAATTACAAGCGATTCGAGTAATGACAAGGCTCTTACAACCTTCTCTACTAAAATCTTATCAGCTTTATTGTTGTTTGCAGAAACCTGCTCTATCCACTCTATGGATATGGACTCCTCTGAAATCATATTTGCGTATTATTGGCAACAATTAGTAGATTTTGCCTATTATTCGTATTTTATAAATGTCTTTGCCTCCTGCTTTTTGCCCCTGCGAGCAGCATATCTGAGCAACACACTGGTATTGACGGCACATCCGTTTAAAGCATTTTCGAAGATATGAACAGATTCATAACCTTGCAAGTAGAAAAACTCCACATCTGATATTATATCAATCAATATTTTTTCTATCGAGGCAATGGGTATGTTGTCTATTATAATAATTGGAGCTTCTGTTATAAGATTTCGAACAATAATCGGCATCTCAAATTCACGTACATAATTATCTAGTATTTCTTGAGTGGGGTTTACAAAAACTCCTTTGTATTCATCTCGCAGACGATTGGCGACCGATTCTACAACATCTCTTTCAACATCAACTAATAAAAAATTATTTGATGCAATATGTTGTGTAAATCCGTTTATCCACCGCGATTCACATAAACAATAACTTACCAATGGAAAATTTTGTCTGAGTATTCCATCTATTTTGCCAACCTGCTCGCCTATCAATGGCTTAAAAGGGTGTTTGTTACTAAGAGTATATTCTCCTTTTTTTACTCTAAAAACAACATTCTTTCTGGTTAGAGAGGTGATTAATTTCAAAATCGAAGAATATGGCAATCGAGGATTTTCTTTTTCTAATATAGCCACCAACTCCGCAGTTTTGAGCATAGCCTTATTTTCAAAAGCATTTTTTAATATAGTTTCGGTATCCATTTTAACATTAATCATTTTTACAAAAATAAGAATGTTTGGCAATTATTTAACATTATTGCCAAACATTCTTGCAAATATTTTAAATCTTGGATATTTACATCAATGCCGATAATTTTTTTGATGTTGCTTTGTTGTGTTCTTTCGGGAATGAATCAAGGTAGTTTTTGTTGTCGAGATATTGGTGTGACCCAGGCTTTCAGAAATCTACTCTATGGATGTCCCCATAAATTTCAATAGGGTTGCATATGAGCGTCGGGCAACATAGGTAGTGTGGCAAATATCTGTCATATTCATTCCACTGCAATAGAAGCTAAAGAGCCATATATATCTCGCAAATTTCGTTTCCTTACTCACTCAGTCAATGAAATCTTCCTTTTCAGACTATATCTTTTATTGGTTTGATTATGATAGACAACTATTTTACACGACTAAACATAAGAAATCACGAAACAACAAAAATCCAAAAAAAGTGACTTATAATCAGTGGTTCGTTGGGTCAAGACCGGCGGGAGATAATGTTACGGTTGATTTTTCAGGAAATCTCCGTCAATAATTAAAAGCTTTACTCCGTTTTCGGTAGTGGAGCGATGCGAACTCAAATCATCTGTTACAATGTAGGTCATCCCTTTAGTCAGTAAAGAGCTCTCTCCTGTTTGGAGTTCGCTCACAAACTCGCCATCCAGACAATGTACAATATGCCCTTTGGTACACCAGTGGTCGGCAACATATCCTTTTGAATACTCAACCAGTCTTACACGTAAACCACCAAACTGCTTAGTTTGCCACCAGGCTGTTCCGGTTTCTCCCTTATGTTCGCTTCTGGGCACATTTGCCCAGTCAATAGTCTCAAATGGAATATTCATTTTGTAATAATTTAATGGTTTTATGGTGTAAATATGCAATTTTTATTAATAGAGCACAATATGATCTCTTATCAGATAACGGTATTAAATAAAATTAATTTATATTTATGTGATATAATTCTATTTCAAAAACCGTAAAAAGGTATCTGCATTTAATACAATGACAAAAAACCCAAACTCTTTATTAACAATTATCTTTGGATTATTCATTATAACCAGTTGTACTAATAATCAAGATATTAAAAATAAAAAAAGTAGTAACCATTGGGAGTTGAATAATCTAAAGGGGTTGGTTCAATCGTCAAATGAAACTATTTATTCATTTGTTGAAAATTCGGATGATCTTCAAAAAGAAGAATCGCGCATCGTTTTGTTTAATGAGAATGGGAAGTTAATAGAAGAGATTACTTTTAATGCCGTTGACAATCTGGAAAGTAAATTTAAGTACACTTATAATGACAGAGGAGAGAAGATTGAAGAGATCGAATACAATTCAGAGGATAGTATCGTCTCTGCATCAACTTATAAATATGATGAAAAAGGTAATATGATTGCGTGGGAAGAGGATGATGGTAAATGGATTTATAAATATAATGAACAAGGGTATTTGATTGAAGAATCCCGCTATAATTATGAAGGAGGTTTAGATCAAAAACTTATCTATGTGTATGATAAAAAAGGTAATGTGATAAAAGAAAATCAGTATAATTCATCCGGTGAGCTTTTAAGGAGAACGACTAAAAGGTATGATAAATCTGGAAATTTGATTAAGAAAATTGATTATGAGGCTGATGGAAGATTGGACTCAAAGTCGGTTTATAAATATAATGAGAAAGATAAAATGACAGAAAGTATCTTTTATTATTCTGATGGAACAGTAGTTTATAAGTATAGTTACAAATACGACGAAAATGGCAATGTAGTTGAGAAGGTAAGTGACCCTAAAGAAAACATAACTAATCAATTTTCTTATAAATATGATGATAACGGAAATTGGATTACCTTAATTCTACAGGAAAATAATATCAAGAAATATATTACTGAGCGTGAGATCAAATACTTTAATTAGAAATTAGACTATGAAAAAGCTTTTAACTACTCTTTTTGCTGTTGCTATTCTGGTTATCCCCAAAGAATCTCATAGCCAAATTACCGCAAAATGTCCTGTTTATCAATTTGAGTATACTGCAATGCTTCCTGCCACTCCGGTCAGGAACCAGGCTGTGACGGGTACCTGCTGGTCGTTTGCGACAACCTCATTTTTTGAATCGGAGCTTTTAAGGATGGGAAAAGGTGAGTTTGACCTCTCGGAGATGCACACTGTGAGATACAACTATATTAATCGTGTTAAAGACAATTTCTTAAAAAATGGTAAGGGAAATCTTCAGGAGGGTAGTCTTTCAAATATGCTTTTTGATGTGGTTAATGAACACGGGATTGTTCCGGAGGTGGTATATAATGGCATCAACTATAACTCTGCAACACATAATCACACACTTCTTAATGAGTATGTTAATGTGCTGGCGCAGGTTCCGGTTAAGCACAAAGAGATTACTCCGGAATTTGACAAGCTTCTTAACTCTCTGCTGGATATATATCTGGGGGTGGTGCCGGAAAAATTTATCTGCAAAGGAGAAGAGTATACTCCAAAGAGTTTCTATAAAAGCCTTGGACTAAACACGAATGACTATATCTTTCTTACAAGCTTCACCCATCACCCCTATTACAAAGAGTTTGTGCTGGAGATCCCGGACAACTGGAATGGTGGCAGATACTATAATCTGCCTTTGGATGAATTTATTCGGGTAATTGACAACTCCATTGAGAAGGGGTTCACCGTTTGCTGGGATGGTGATATGAGCGAGAAGAGCTATTCAGATAAAGCAGGATTGGCGATGATGCCAACTCCTAACGAGCTCGCCACAGAGGAGGGGACAAAACTCTCCTTTAATAAAATTTACACAGAGGTAAAAACCGATGCTGCTTCACGACAGATGGGATTCGACTCCAAAGCCACCACCGATGACCACCTGATGCACCTTACAGGAAAGGCAAAAGATAAGAATGGTACCGTTTACTATGTTGTTAAGAACTCCTGGAAGCCCGAAATCAACCGCTTTGGCGGATATAACCACCTCTCTCTGGAATATCTTAAGGCAAAAACCATCTCAATACTGGTGCATAAAGATGCTGTTCCTGCAGAAATTTTAAAGAAAATCGGTCTTCTCGTCAAGGCTACTCCACCTTCTTTGGCATCTGAATATTCAGATATATTACGATAGGTCTTTATTGTACAATCGTGGCTATTAAGGATTTGCCGGCCTGGTTGCTATTACCTGTGCAGAACAAGCTATTGGGAGGTATTTCTCGTGCTTACCGTTGACGCAAAATACTAAATGAGTATAACTTGACCTCTGATCTCCAATAAGATCAGCCACCTTAAACTTAGTATTTAATCCATCATATTTTGAATACCAGTTCCCATTTGGTGCTCGTAGATGTACGTGAACATTTACTAAAGTTCCGGAAGTTACTTTTATCTCTATATCATCATTATCCTCAAGTATATCAAGTTGTACAGAGAGATACTGCCCGCCTTTTGCTTTGGTTTCATTATCTCCTGTTCCATCTGTATAAATTGTTCCTAACAGACTCGAGACGGCTATGAAGTTAGCTTTTGTCTCTGTATGCGATCCATACTCATTGGTTACGGTCAGTGAAACAGTATAGTTCCCGGAAGCCGTATATTTATGTGATGGATTTTGAAGAGTACTTGTACCCCCATCTCCAAATTCCCAACTCCAGCTTGTAGGGTTATTTGTAGATTGATCTGTAAACTGTATAGTTCCTCCCGGAAGAATTGCATTAAAAGATGCGATGAAACCTGCAATAGGCGGGGTTGTGGTAGTGAAACTAACTTGATCGCCGTAAGCCGTTCCTATATAGTTGGTTGCATAGGCTCTTACATAGTAGGTTGTTCCTGGCTGGAGTCCTGTTAAAGAGGCGTTAAAAGTGGCAATTGCCGATCCGTTACTTGTTTTGGAGTCGCTGATTGTAGGGTTTTGATTTACACTCCAGCAAACCCCCTTCATTGATAGCGGGAGTAATCCGTCTGTAGTGACACTATTACTTTGGCAGATAGCAGTAGTAGAGGCAATATCTGTTATTGACCCGGTCGTTACTGTAGCCGGAGATGGATGTGTATACACTAATGAATAATTGGTATATGCTGTCCCTATGCTATTGACTGCAAATGCCTTGTACTTATAATTCACTCCCGAAACCAGATTGTCGAATCTTATCTGAAACTTTCCGCTTCCTGTTCCTGAAGTACGATACTGATTATTAAGTGTCGGAGTTGTCCCATCTGTAGTCCAGCAGATTCCTCTCATAGTAACTGGAGAACCACCATCATCCAACACATCTGCTTCCAGAATATAGGCCCCTCCGGGAACAATCCCTACTTCATCAATATTGATATATGGAGCAGCAGTTGTTGCGGGATAAATTTTATTTATCATATTTATATCCTCCCCGGAGAGAATGTCTCTGTTTGACTCCCACGTAGATTTGTCACTCTTTTTAACCAATGTAGGTTTATCATTCTTACTGAAGGCCGTGGAGGTATATAGCATTATAGAATTAAAGTCAAAAGTGTCGGCAGGTTGGACATCTCCCTTGCTCATTTTTTCGAAATTGTGTTCTTTCCCTTTAATTATATTTGTGTCTATAACAATTATATATTTATCCCTGTCCGGACGGCTTTGCTCGTGCTTCAGCCCAATAGTATGGCAAATCTCATGTATTATAGTCCCGGTAGTTGCCCAATCTGCAAGCCATATTTTTTGCTCACCTCCAGTTCTCCCTACATAAGAGGCACATCCGCTCTCATCCCATACAAATTTAACATAATGGTCATCAGAGATAGAAGGAATAAATTTCAATTTGGTTTTAGATTCAATTGCCGCAATTGCAGCCTTAATACTAGTTTTACTTACCTTATTATCAGTTTTGTAAAAAACTCTATTGGCAGGCCAGTAGTTTATTGTAGATGTAATGGCAACACCCTTAGTCTGCTGATCTCCCGGTGCCGAAAGAATTATATCTCCCTGATAAACTTTAAACCCATTTACCTCGTTACAATTAACCGTTTCCCCATCAAAAACCGCAGTGGCAGCTGTCCCTGAAACCCCCGGAAACATCTCCTCGTTCTCTGCAAGTGTCTCCACCCCTTTTGTTGTGAATGAAACCTCGCTGCCGTATGAGGTACCTGCACTGTTTACTGCATAGGCTCTTACATAGTATTTTGTATTGGGGTTCAACCCGGAAATAGTGCTTGTAAAAGATTGTGATCCGGTACCACTCTCTGTTTTACTCCCGTCAACAGCTGGGTTTTGTGCGGCTCCCCAGCAGACTCCCTTTTGTGTTATTTCACCCCCTCCGTTTGAGGTTACGGTGCCTCCGCTGCTTGCAGATGAAGTTGTTACGGAGTTGACAGATGCTGTTGTAACTGTTGGTGCAGTTGCAGATGTTGCAGTCGAAACCTGACTCCCATAAGCTGTACCTACACTATTGGTTGCATATGCCCTTAAGTAATAGGTGGTTCCGGGTAGAAGTCCGGTAATTTGGGTTGTGAACGACCCTGCTCCCGAGCCATCAGTAGAGTGGCTGTCCGAAATTGTAGGGTTTTGGGTTACGCTCCAACACACACCTCTTGCTGTGACTGATGCGCCCCCGTCACTAGTAACATTGCCCCCGCAGCTAACAGCGGATTGTGTTACATTAGTAATTGAAGATGTAGTTACCGACGGGATAGTTTTTGGAGGATCCTTTTTGCAATTTATAAGGGTTATAAAAATTACTAAAGAGATTCCCAGTGTGAGAATTTTAGCTGAATTTTTCATAATTCCAGTTTTAGACAGTTCTATTTTACTGAACTGAGGAAATTTTCAGGAGACAATTTACTGCTACCTAAGATAAGGAAACTATTTCTGACTGGCAAAAAAAAATCTTGACTCGGTTTCTTAATTACACTCCCTTTAACCGAAAAGCTCATCCAAACACTTATAGCTGTCATACCCCTCTATTTATATTAGGTTTTTCCAATGAAGAGTCAAAAAATAGCCGGAAACAAAAATGTCACAATAGCTGTCCATATTACATAAACCGGCAGATATCGGGAGATGACCTCTCCTACTGCGTCAATTTCTCTTTTTCGTGAAATCACATTGTAAATTTGAATTGTAACCAGTATAAGGTTTACTAGGATTAGCAGATTTGCACCAAGTACTGCTGCTCTGTTTGGAGTTATACCCCACTCCGAAATTCGGAATAAAATGGCAGATAGTGCTACTCCATTTACAATTATGGTTACTGCAGATAACAGGAAGAGAATCCAGTTCTGGAAATTAGTTTTAGGCTTTTCGGAGATATCTGCAGCAGAGAAAAATATCAAGGCCATTACTCCAATCAACAACACATTGAAGATGAGCAGAAACTCTCTGTTGTTATATGGGTCTTTGCCGGAGAATATAATTGCCGCCAGATATACTACAAGCATTACCAATACCAGTGGACTGAAAATTTTGGCAATCAGCGGAGAGACCTTCCCTATCAGCTGAGGGTTTGACCGAATTAGGTATGTGCCTACAATAGGGGCTGCCACCAATCCGAAAATTCCGATATTTTGGAAGTAGAAATCTGCAATCTTCAAATCTATCAGCTCAAAAAGTGCTATAGTAATTGCAGATAACAGCCCACCCGATATAAGAATCAGTGTTGTAATTACTGCAAGGTCTCCGCTATATTTTAAGTATCCGAGGCGCTTTTGAAGAGTGTTTTTTAACTCTCCCGTAAATGCAAACCCAAGCACTGACCACATAAGTAGAATAAGGTGTATACAAGAGAGAATAAGGGTGTCATTTTCTATATTCGGGAGTGAGTTAATAAAAACGGCACTTAGAACAAAAAATGCGGCAATGAATGCCATTTTTGGTGCAGATAGTTGATTCTTCCAGCCGAAATAGAGTGCCAATACCGGAAAAATTATGAATCCCATATTTCTTGGATAGAAGAACTCCTCATCCAGAGAAAAAATGACGGGTAGTTTTGCAATTAAACCTGCAGTTATTGATGCGAAAATAATAAACAGAATCTCTTTATGTTTGGTCAGCTCTTTTTTCATCATTTTTATTTTTATTATTTATTATTGGTATTTTTATTGCCCTTTTTAGTTCCATAATGTCCCGTCAAGACCAAGGACAGATCCTAACCAAATGGCAACCAGGTATGCAAATAGACTTATTACATTTGCAAGAATCTTTATCCAGAGTCCTTGATTTCTCATAAAGTCCATAAAGTAATAGAAGACTCCCCCCATTGCACCTGCTATTGGAACTACCAGTAGCGGTTTTACCATCCAGAATTTTGGCCAATCGGGATTTGGGTCATCTACTCCGGCTAAAAAAATAGTGATAAGTACCAAAGCTATTCCGGCCCCCTGAAGCATTCGCTTATATACCGAACCGGTATGAAATTGATTTGAATTAGTGTTGTTTGTTGTCATTGTTATAATTTTTAAAGTTATTATATCGTATCAAAGTTCTTTGTTTTTCAAAGTTAAAACGCAAAAAAATAAGGTCTTCACTATAATGATCTATTTGATTTTATGTAGTTTTCCAATGCCTCAAGATGTGAGCTAAATGCACTCTTACCCTCTTTGGTTATAAAGTATCTTGTATTTGGTTTCTTGCCGATAAATGATTTTTCCACACCAATAAATCCCTCTTTATCGAGAGCTTTAATGTGACTCGCAAGATTTCCGTCGGTAACTCCAAGATAATCCTTGAGAGAGTTGAAATCTAACTTGTCATTCACTGCAAGTGCCGACATAATTCCCAGCCGGATTCTGCTTTCAAATGCTTTATGTAATTTGTTTATTGAGATTTTCACCTTTCGTATTTATAATACATATAGATTCCGTAAATAATGTGGGCAACCCCAAAACCTAGAGCCCACAGGAGTAATCCGTACTCAACAAAGAGTGATCCTGTAAGTCCTAAAAATATCTGTACATATCCCAAAATCTCCACCTCTTTAATTGTCAATCTGCTTGCATTAAAAAGAGCCAGCCCGTAAAATAGAAGTGAAAATGGGGCAATCAGTCCTGTAAGTCCGTTTATAATGAGCACAATTATTACAACTCCACCTGCAACCATAGGTACCGCCATATTTACCAATAATCTTTTTGAGGTTGAGTTCCATAGCTTCTCACCCCTCTTATCCGATTTTTTGTAAGTGAAATATAAAGCAGTTGTAAGAGCAAGAAATAACACCATTATTGCCAGTAAGATAATATTGATGTAAATTGCAGATACTCCATCTCTTCCCGAAAAATTAAAAATAATCTTATCCGGGTTGAAATCAAAAATTTTGTAAGCTATAACTGCACCTGCAAGTGCGTAGATTCCTGCAAGGATACCTGCCCAGCCAGATAGTGAAAGGAATTTTGAAGATCGCTCCATCATAGAGCGAATCTCTGATATCTCTTTTATATAATCTTTGTCTTTCATTATAAAAGTACTTTTTTTTGCAAAGTAAAAACAAAAAATTCAAATACGCAATAGTTGACAAAATATTATCTTTGTTTATTATGAAATTTAGCAGGAAATTTGGTGCAGGTTACGACTACTTTATGTATTTCATAGAGAAGTTCTACCTTAAATCGAGACGGGCAAAACTTTTATCTTCTCTTTCGGGAAAGGTTCTGGAAATTGGGGTTGGAACAGGAGCCAACTTCGAGCACTACAGCAAAGATATTGAACTAACAGGAATTGAACCATCGCCTTTTATGCTAATTCACGCATCCGGCAAAAGGGATATAATGCTTTTCCCCGATAGAATAACTCTTCATAATATTGGTTGCGGTTATCCGGAGATGGAAAACCTTATCTCTCCCGAATCACTGGACTATGTTGTCTGTACACTTGTGCTATGTACTATCCCGGATCCGGTAAAAGCAATCCATAATATCGTTAAATGGCTAAAACCCGGGGGAGGCCTTATAATCCTTGAACATATTCGGGCACATAACCATATAGCTGCTAAATTTCAAGACTTTATAAACCCTGTGTGGGAAAAACTTGCAGAGGGTTGTCAGTTAAACAGAGCTACCGATTTAATCTTAAAAGAGTCCGGCTTGACTCTCGTCCGGGAGGAGCGGTTTAAAATTTTAATCCCATTTTACGAGGCCCAATATATAAAACCTCTCTGATATCTTACCCTAAGAAGTTGAAGAGCTTTGAAAAATGTGATGTGTGAATATTACAACAATAATTCATTTCTGTATAACATAGTAAGGGGATAAAAAATGAACCTTTGTCCATCAATCAACTTGATTGGTTAATAAATAACAAGGAAATGAAAAAAACACTTTTAATTTTTGCAATGGTCGCCTTAACTACGGTAACCGTGTTTGGACAGAACAATACCGATTACAGGAGAAAGGTTTCTGTTGGCTTGAAGGGCGGTATAAATTTATCAAATGTATATGACTCAGAGGGTGAGCAATTCAACTCTGATGCTAAAATGGGTTTGGCCGGTGGTCTATTTGTCTCCATTCCATTGGGATCCCTTTTTGGAATCCAACCGGAAATTCTCTTTTCACAAAAAGGGTACCAAGGGTCAGGTTCAATTCTGGGAAGCAGTTACAGCTATAAGTACACTAGTAATTTTGTAGATGTACCTCTTTTGATAGCATTCAAGCCTGTATCGTTAATAACAATTCTTGCAGGCCCTCAATACTCTTTTCTGGTAAGTGACAAGTATGTTTTTAATAGTGCTGTTGTAAACATAGATCAGCAAAATGAGTTTGAAAACGATAACATCAGAAAAAACATTCTATGCTTTATTGGCGGTGCAGATATCAATTTTAGTAAAATTGTAATTGGCGCCAGAGTAGGATGGGATATTCAGGATAATAAAGGCGACGGAACATCAGAGACACCTCGTTACAAAAATGTCTGGTATCAGGCAACAATAGGATTCAGATTCTAGCCCTTCATAAAATTGAATCCATAAACACCTTACTCGATTTTCGGGTAGGGTGTTTTTTTTTATTATAGACCGGAAAAAAGTGATAAGTTTGCACAAACTTCACTTTCAAATGAGAAAAACACTTAAACTTACGCTGCCCTGGCAAATTCTGATAGGAATAACAGTTGGCTTTCTTTTTGGTATTTTTGGTCACCAATACACTCAATACACAAACTGGCTGGGGGAGATATTTTTAAGAGCGTTACAGATGGTGGTGATTCCTCTGGTGTTTAGCGCGTTAATTATGGGAGTCTCCAGCATAGGAGAGAGTACAGATCTTGGACGAATTGCCGGAAAGACATTTGGCTATTATATAATCACAACCTTAATTGCCTGTATTGTCGGGCTGCTGTTGGTAAATGTATTTCAACCCGGAGTGGGAGTAGATCTCAACCTTAAAGAGAGCGTTACAAATTTGGCAGCAACAGAGATCTCCTTTGTAGATCAGTTACTGGCAATCGTTCCGAAAAACATTGTTAATGCAATGGCCCAGGGGCAGATGCTCCCTGTAATATTCTTTGCCATTTTGTTTGGATATTTCATAACTGTTACATCTCCAAAATCTAAGACCATTCTTACGGATTTCTTTAACGCTATGTATGAGGTTATGATTAAAATCACATTCCTTGTTATAAGATTTGCTCCGATTGGACTGTTTGGTGTGGTCTCTAAAATGGTTGGTACCCACGCCGGTAACACCGAGACCCTGACAACTATGTTCGGAAGCCTTGGAGTATATGCTGCAATAGTAGCAGGAGGTTGCCTTATACAGGGTCTTGGAGTTCTTCCGGCAATCTTTTTGTTCTTTACCCGTAAGAATCCGTTTAAGTTTATGCAACAAATGGGTACAGGACTTTTAACCACCTTATGGACAGCATCATCTGCAGCATCACTTCCTATTACAATTCCGGATATTCAAACCAAGAGTGGAGTCTCCCGCAAAATTGCAAGCTTCTGCCTTCCTCTGGGCAATACGGTCAATATGAACGGGACTGCTCTTTATGAGAGTGTAACAGCCATTTTTATAGCACAAGTATATGGTATAGATCTTACAGTTGGTCAACAGATTGTAATTGTACTTACAAGCCTTCTTGCCGCTATTGGCTCAGCGGGGATTCCGCTAGCAGGTCTGGTAATGCTTGCAGTAGTTCTCAATGCAGTTGGTCTACCGCTGGAGGGGATAGGGCTTGTACTTGTAGTTCAGCAGCCACTGGATATGATTCGCTCCTCAGTAAATGTATGGGGAGACCTCACCGGTGCCGCAATCGTTGCCAACAGCGAGGGAGAGAGACTTACAATCTGACGTTTAAATGGGTTGCTTTTATTTGACAGCTTTAGTATATTTTTCGCCATTAATAATCAGTGTCTTCCCCTCAAACCTAAATTCAAGAACCGCGTTTGTTCCCATTTTATTAGACAACCAGATTCTTCCGTCTATCAAATCGTATGTATTGTAACCGCCACCATCCGGTATCACCTGGCCGGAAACAGTCGTTGATTTGCTGTAACTCCAGTCGGTGTTGAAAACTACCTTGTTGGTGACGTTGTAACTTTTGTGTTCGTTGGGGACATCTACCTTTTGGGAGTTAGTCCAGGTGCCAACAATTCCGGCTTTAATGTTTGATTTGTCTGTTGCCCTGTCATATTTCATAGCAGGATTGGCTCCTTTTGCCAATAGCAGTTCTGCCGATTTGGTGCGGCCGAAGCGTTGCGCCCAATATAAAGCAGTATGCCCTTCTTTATCTACAGTTTCAAGCTTAGCTCCTTTTTCAAGAAGAATCTCCAGCATCTCGGTATAGGTGCTGTATTTATCACCCTGGGCATTAACGCCACTCGCAGCGTGCATCAAAGCCGTTTTACCCCATTTATCCTGCAAGTTTATATCGGCGCCTTTTTCAATCAATAATTTTGCAGCATCTGTAAAGCTACCTGTTACCGGCATTTTTAAAAGTGACAATTTTAAAAACCCGCCTTTCACTGCATACATCAAAGCGGTCTCTCCATTACTGTTTTGAAGATCGAGTTTAGCCCCTTTTTCTATCAATACTTTTGTTGGCTCAATTTTTTCTACAGCACCCATCAACGGAGTGACTCCGCCAACAACCGGGAAATCTACATTTGCACCCTTCTCCAAAAGCAGGTTTATTATTTTTTCGTTATCCTTAGTTTTTAAATTAGGTTTTCTGAAATTAGCAACGGCTTGATATAAAGGCGTATACATATTATCGGCATTTGCGTTTACATTTGCTCCACGGTCAATGAGCAACTGCACCATTTCAAACATAGAAGTTTCCATCAGTGGTGTCATTTTTTGCTGAGCGCTGTATGTTTCGGTTTTCGCACCTTCATCTATCAGGTACCTGGCCATCTCCACCTGATTCCCAACCACTGCGTAGTGAAGCGCGCAACGTATAATCTCCTCCCTTATACCAAGGCTTGTGGCTCTGGCTAAAATTAACTTTGCAGATTCAATATTTCCGTTTTGAGCAGCAAAATCCAATGCATTTGGTGTAAAGTCATATTTTGGATTCTGTCTCAGTTTTATGTTTGCCCCTTTATCTATCAATAGCTTTACAACTTCTGAATTTGTTGGAGCAGCAAGCATTAGGGCTGTTTGGCCGCTTAGATTTACTACATCCAATTTGGCTCCTTTGTCTATCAGCATTTTAGCAATATCGGTATTGTGAACACCTACCATTAGTGCATTATTGCCATACCAGTTCAAAAGTTCAATATTCGTTCCTCTCTCTATTAAAATTCTCGCTGATTCGGTGAAAGCATCCTCTTTTGTATGAGCAGCGGCAAGCATCAGGGCTGTATTCCCGTTATCCACCACCTTACCTTGCCAATCGGTCCAGGAGTCCTGCATATTAACTAATGCTCCTTTGTCCAGTAATAGCTTAACAAGTTCGGGAGAAGATACAGATGTCATCAATGCTGTAAAGTGCCAGGAGCGTTCCGGCTGCAACAAAATATTCCACGCATTAACCTTTATACCTTTGGCATTTATCAGTAATAACGCTAGTTCAAGGTCCTGGTTTGCATTACCATTGTAATAATTCGGCAGTACACTTCCCAACCAGGTCATCTCACCATCTTTCCGGTTAGGATCTACGGCACCGGAGGCTAAATCGGCTGTAGTTTTTTCAATAAAAGCTTTATGCTCAATCTCTTTTTTTTGCTCATACTTAGATTTTTTCTTATTCTGACCATCAAGAGTGTTGTAACTTCCCAACAAAACAATGGCAACTACAATAATAAAACTATAACCAACTGATCTTCTCATTTTTAATTAAATTTTTTAGCTCATAAAGCTATGCTAATTTATTCGCATTTAAAAAATTATTAAATTTGTTTGAGGATGTAACATTCTCTGTGGTTTTCTCGTATTGTATTAAGAGAATAATTGCATTAGCTATGAAACCAGGTAAATTTTTGTTGCTTATAATTACTGGAATACTTTCTCTTTATAGTTGTAGTAAGGAGATTAAATTAGACCAGCTTAACCATTTCGACCAAAAGGTCCTGCTCCAATATGAATATATAAACTATGCCTGGGGGCGTCAGCACAGCGGCTGGTTTGCAGATTCTACTGGAAATATTTATACATACAACCTGCCCTCCGACTGGAATTTTTGTGATGCCAACGAATCACTCACACAAGAGCAGATGGAGAGTAATCTTTCAAAATGCTTAAATTCTGGTCTTTACTACTCTCAAAACGATCTGTATTCTGCCAGCAAACTTTTTAAATATGCACAGAAAGGCTTCGTAGCAGACCCTGTTCACGAGATGTGCGATGCAGGGGCGAGAATCTATTCGTGTTTCATCTTTAACCCAACCGACAGAACCTATAAAAAGGTGATGCTTAAAGAGACAGGCGATTGGAGGGTAGAGAATAGCAGTAGCGCTGCCAAAGATATCGTTAAGATAATGGAGTCTATTACCAACGAACTAATTGGACATAAAAAACTTTGAGAAGATTTTTCACTCTGCTTATCTCTCTTTTGATCTCTTCCGGGATTTTTTCCCGGGATTTGAGTTCTGGTGACTCTACATATAAATATTTTCACGATTTTCAGCTGGGTGTTACTGTTGCATTCACCGAGATTGGCCCATTTCCTCTTGCCGAACTCTCTACATCTCACGGAATCTGTTTCACAAATCGCTTCTGGGCAGGAGTTGGCGTCTCTACAATCTATTTTATGACAATTACCCCCTATTTTATTGGGAGAGTTAATTTTATTGCAAAAGAGAAACCCTCAAAAAACACCCCCTGGTTTGCCCTAAAAGCAGGATATATGGTCTATTTTGATACCGGCGAAAGTGATTACAACAGTATTAATATTGAACCCCGCTTAGGACTTTCGCATCTCAGACGTAACGGCAAAAGCTCCTGGTCTTTTTTTATATCTGCAAATGCTTTTCAAGGCAGAGTCTTCCCCAAAATGGGAGTTGGATTTGAGTTCTGATATTTAAACTCATAGCTGGATTCGCTCTTTATACTTTCTGGAGATCTCAATTGTTTTTCCTCCTGCGTAAACGCAAGATGAATCGGCTTTTGTGATGTGGGTTTTATTAACCAGATAGGAGCGGTGGACCCGTATGAATCTTGAATCCAGGACCTCTTCCCAGTGAGAGATATTCATCTTGGTTCTGTAGGACACCCCGTCGGTACATCTTACCCAAACCTCGTAATCCTGCGACTCAATGAATATTATTGAATCAACCGGTATTGAGATCTTTTTACGATCGGAGGTAAATTCAATAACTCTGTTCTCTTCAACTCTCTCTGCAGGCAGATATTTAATCTCAATTAACTTTTCCAGTGAAAGCAGGCAGATCATTATAAGCCACAAAAAGAATGGGTTGAATAATATTTCCGACTCTTTGTTCAATCCGAAATTGAAAAGATAATTTTGAACAAATATAATTGACAAATATTCTATAAGTAACGTAATAATTGCCAGATAGATTGAGTGCAGCATTGCTGTTCTTCTGTCATTTTTCGAGATCTCTTTGATTAGAAGTTTTGCGGCAATCACTCCGGGCAAAAGAGCAATTGCAAGAAGTAATGAGGAGTAGTAATCTTTAGTAACACTCCTTAGAACGCCACTCAGAAGCAATACCGAAGCAACCCAGAATATTAAATTGTAATACCTTCTCATAACTCAAAATTACTCTATTTTCCATTCAATTTTAAAGAATCTGCCCAATAATATCTTCAAACATTTAAACCAGTGGGATTCAACAGCTGGAGAGAGGGATAATGAACAGACAATTTATAAAACATAAGCATAATCGGGATAACTTTGAATTATATTTTAATCTTAAATATCATGCGTTTATTTGAACTATTTATCGTGGGAGGATCTCTGTATATGACAATCCTCACAATTGAATTTATTTTGTTAATCCTCGCTGCCTGGAAAGCCCCTGCCTGGGTAAAGGAGATTGGAATTATTGCCTTGCTATCAGGAATAATTTCAATTTTAATTGCATATTGGCAATTTGTTGAAAACGTACAAAAAGCAGGAATGATTGCTGCAGATGTGATTCTAGGTGGATTTAAAGTCGCAATGATCCCTCTTTTGTATGGGATAGCTATTTATTTTATATCGTTAGTTATCCGAATCATTCAGAAGCCCCGCATTTAAACCCACAAAGTAACTATTTGGAGTGACTCATATTCTTTTTAATTATTGTGAGCAGGTCACTAATGCTGATTGGTTTGGAGATATAGTCGTTACACCCGGCCTCGATAGATTTCTCCCTGTCCCCGGACAAACCGTATGCAGTTTGAGCAATAATAACAACATCTTTATTAAAAGTCCTTATCTGCCTGGTGGCCTCATAGCCGTTCATTCCCGGCATTTGAATATCCATAAAAACTAAATCTATATCCGGATTAGCTCTGCAAATGTTTATGGCATCTATGCCAGACCTGGTTTTTAGCATCTCTTTGCAGATTTTTCTAACCCCTACCTCTAAAAGGAGCTCCGATGTTTCGTCATCTTCGGCAATTAATATTTTAAGTTTATCAATGCTCTCTTCCATATTGTTATCTATTTTAAGATTTTTGGAAAGTCCCTTTGATTTTTTGTCTTTTTCCAATGGTAATGTAAAGAAAAATGTTGACCCTTTGCCCTCAATACTCTCAACCCAAATTTTCCCGCCGAGCATCTCAACATACGCTTTAGAGATGGATAGTCCAAGCCCGGCACCCTGTGATGCCTTTATATTGAGAATATCTGCCTGAACAAAGCGTTCAAAAATAGCCTTTTGCCGGTTTGCAGGGACTCCAGATCCTGTATCCTTTACAAAAAACTCCAGATACTCTTCACCTTTTGTGTATCCGAGCTCAATTGACCCCTTTGAGGTAAATTTAATTGCATTCTTTACCAGGTTCGAGAGTATTCCTAAGAGTTTCTCTCTGTCTGTATTGATAACAGTATCTTTTACAAATAGTGGCTTTTTGCACAGGAACAGAATCCTCTTGGCCTCAGCTTCGGAGATAAAGAGATTGTACACATAATCTATCTGTTCGTTTATATTTGTCCGGGTTGAATTGATATTCATCAGCCCGGATTCAATCTTGGCAATCTCTGTGATATCATTTATTATGTTAAGCATTCTCGCCCCGCTTTTCTCAATAATCTGAATATACTCCTGTTGTTGATCTCCTGTCAGCCCCGGCTCTTTTAGCAAGTTAGAAAAACCCAGGATTCCATTCATCGGGGTTCGTATTTCGTGACTCATATTTGCAAGAAATGCAGATTTTAACCGGTCGCTCTCTTCTGCTCTCTCTTTGGCCTCGTTTAGTTCGGCTGCCATTCTTTTTTCAAGGGTTACATCTTTATTTATAGCAAGATAATTCACAACCTCTCCCCTGTCATTTATTATAGGTGAAATTGTAGTTGCCTGCCAGTATAGCTCTCCATCCTTTCTCCTGTTACGAAGCTCCCCCACCCATATTTTTCCTGAACTGATTGTGTTCCACAAATGTGAATAGTACTCCGGTGTGTGTTCTCCGGATTTGAGTACTCTTGTATTACACCCTGTAAGCTCCTCATTTGCATACCCTGTAAGTTCCGATGCGGCAGGGTTTGCATACTCAATTGTACCGGTTATATCTGTAATTATAATGGCATTTGAACTCTGCTCCACAGCACGGGAGAGCTTAAATAACTGCTCGCCGGACTTTTTACTATTGGTTATATTGACATTAAATCCATACCAGGTTACACTCCCATCCGGAAGTCTTTCAGGTGTAGATTTGGATAAGATCCACTGAACCGGCATACCGGGCAAAAGTACCCTGAACTCACAAGTGAAATAGCTGAGATCTTTGGCTGAATTCTCAATATCATCAAAAACTCTTGCTGCGTCATCCGGGTGAATCACTTTTGCTATTGGTCCGAAGTCATCTGTGACATCTTCCGGAGAGCATCCAAAAATATTAATAATTCCTGCAGATGCTATTGGAACAGTATATTTGCCGTCGGGACTTCGTGTAAACTGATAAATAAGGTCCGGAACATTTGCAGATAACTTTCTAAACTGAATATCCTTCTCTCTCACCTTATTGTCTGCAAGTTTACGATCTGTGATGTCCAGAGCTGTGAAGGTAACCCCTTTGCCGTGATCGGCGGGATCAAACGGAGTAGAGGATAGAAGTATATCAATTATTGTCCCATCCTTTTTACGCCACTTTGTCTCTAAGCTCCCACTCCCCTTCTCCCGAATCTGTCTGTATTTCTCATCTCCCACAAAATCGTACTCCTCTTTAGTCGGGTATAGCATTAACGAACTATTCCCAATAACCTCATCTTTGGAGTAGCCGGTAATTTCCAAAAATTTTGGATTGACTTCGGCAAAAACTCTGTTGACTAAAAATCCTATCCCAATAGGAGCGGCGAGAAAGATGCTTTGAAGTCTGTTAAATGCCTCTCCTCTGATTTCATCCTTTAAATTCATAACGTTATCTGTCGTTAAAACCCGCTTATTGACCTCTACCTTAATCACAATAATCAATAAATATAAGAAATGCTTTAGTTATTCCCAATTATTTAATATTGAAAGCCCTATTTTTTGTAACTTTCCACAAACAATATCGAAATGGAGAGAGTAGTAAATTATTTGAATAACCTTAGTAAGAACAACCACAAGGCTTGGTTTGACACTCATAAAAAAGAGTTTCTGGAGGCACAGACGGTTTTTAATGACTTTGTAGACAGGCTTTTAAAAGGGATATCCGAATTTGACCCCCAGGTTAAAAACCTTACGGTAAAAGATTGCACATATCGAATCTACCGGGATGTCCGTTTTTCAAACGACAAAACTCCCTACAAGAGCCATATGGGGGCATTTTTATCTCCTCACGGTAAAAACTCCGGTTACTCGGGCTACTATTTTCATATTGAGGCATCCGGTGCCAATTACATTGGCGGACATATACTCAGTACCGGAATTTATCGCCCCGCCCCAAAAGTTCTTAAGAGTATTCGTGAAGAGATTATGCTTAACGGAGAGAAATTCTTAGAGGCTGTTTCTGTAGCAAAAGGCTTCAATCTCGACAGCGGTGATGCATTAAAGAGAGTACCCTCAGGTTTTCCTGCAGATTCTCAATTTGCAGAGTTTTTTAAATTGAGAAACTACTTTCTCGTTAAATATGTAGACAACAACTTCCTGTTCAGCAATAATCTGTTGGAAAACACTATTTTAGAGTACAAAAAGACATTACTTTTCAACAACTTACTAAATATGTGTGTAGATTACTCCAACAACATAGAGTGACTTACTTTCAAAGAGAGGTCACTTTTGCTTACACATTTTGTTTTTTAAGTTAATATTTATAAGAAATATTGTTGTTTTTTAGTGGAAAAAATAGTTTTTTCACTATTTTTGCAACCCTTAAAGAGAAACATAATGAGTTTAGAAAAACATTTCACCTCTTTCCGTGAGAATACAATCGGATGGGATGCTACTTTGGTTACACCTTATGGTGAAAAACCTCTGGTATATGCAGACTGGATTGCCAGCGGCAGACTTTATGCTCCTATTGAAGAGCTTATTCAAAAGAGAATCGGCCCTATGGTTGCTAACACCCACTCTGAGTCGAGTGATACCGGAATGATTATGACCAACATCTACAAGATGTCTCATAAGATTATCAAGAATCACGTAAATGCATCTGCAGATGATATCATTATGACCTACGGTTTTGGGATGACAACTGCAATTAACAAACTACAGCGAATATTAGGACTGAGAATTCCGGAGAGGTCGAAACAGTTTTGCGGAATGAAGCCGGAAGAGCGTCCTGTTGTTTTTCTTACCCATATGGAGCACCACTCCAACCACACATCATGGCTTGAGACAATTGCAGATGTTGTGGTTTTAGAGCCCAACGAAGATCTTATGGTAGATCCCGAAGCTCTTCGCCGCGAAATTGTTAAATATAAAGATCGTCCGCTAAAGATAGGTTCGTTTTCGGCTTGCTCAAATGTAACCGGAATCAACCCTCCATACTACCAGCTATCTCGCATAATGCACGAAAACGGCGGACTCTGTTTTGTGGACTTTGCAGCATCTGCACCATATACAGAGATCAATATGCACCCTGCCGATCCTATGGAACGACTCGATGCCATCTTCTTTTCTCCTCATAAATTTCTTGGCGGCCCTGGCAGCTCCGGAGTTTTGATTATGAACTCTGCACTACACCTGAACAACGCACCAGACACATCTGGTGGGGGCACTGTAGATTGGACAAACAGATGGGGTAAGTACAAATATGTAGATGACATTGAGGCTCGCGAAGATGGCGGAACGCCGGGATTTCTTCAATCTATAAGAGCAGCCCTCTCAATAAAGGTTAAAGAGCAGATGGGCTGCAAAAACATAAAGGAGAGAGAAGATGAGATGCTAAAAAAGGTTTTTGAGGCTTTTCGTAAAATTCCGGGAATTAACATTCTTGCAGACAACGATGAGGAGAGAATCGGGGTTATCTCATTCTATCTAACCGGAGTCCATTTTAACCTGGTTGTACGGCTTCTAAATGACCATTTCGGCATCCAGGTAAGGGGAGGATGCTCTTGCGCAGGAACATACGGCCACTACCTTCTTCACGTAGATTACGCAACATCGTGTGCAATCACAACTAAAATTGACCACGGAGATCTCTCTGAGAAACCGGGCTGGATAAGACTCTCTCTCCATCCTACAATGACAGATAAAGAGGTAGATTATATAATTGATGCCATACGCGAAGTTGCTGCAAATGCCGACCAGTGGAGCAAAGATTATCGCTACGATGCCCATATTAACGATTTCGTTCATATCTCTTTTCCAAGAAAGGCTCCCGAAGATTACCACACCTGGTTCATAGTTTGATATTTTAACTACTCAGTTACATTTGTTACCGAGATTATTTATTAACTTTGGAATCAGTTCCGAAAGATTCCCTGTTTTTATCTAAATTATCTCATAATGAGTGTACTGATTGTAGTAATTGGCGCAGGAGTTATCCTGTTTATCTCCTATTTGACATACGGAAAATTCTTAAGTAAAAAGGTCTTTGTACTGGATGACACAAAGGTCACCCCTTCGGTTGAGCTCAATGATGGTCAAGACTATGTGCCGGCAAAAAAAAGTATGCTTCTGGGGCAGCACTTCTCTGCCATTGCCGCTGCCGGGCCTATAAACGGGCCTATTTTAGCCAGTGTAATGTTCGGTTGGCTACCGGCGATGCTTTGGGTACTTATAGGTTCTATTTTCATAGGTGGAGTGCACGATATGGGTTCATTGGTGGCATCAGTGCGCAACAAAGCCAGGTCAATTACAGAGGTGATGAAGCTTCACGTCTCTTCCAGGGCTTGGATTCTCTTTATGATCTTTATATGGGTTGCGTTGGTTTATGTCATAATTGCTTTTACAGATATAACCGCAAGTTCTTTTGTGGGAATTGTAACTCTTGAATCGGGAGAGAGGGTAAACGGTGGTGCTGTTGCTTCATCTTCCGTTATGTATCTAATTCTGCCCATAATAATGGCTTTGCTTATGAAGTTCGGCAAGATGAAGGAGTGGTTATCCCTGGTTATCTTTCTTCCTCTGGTAGGAGTGGCAATCTGGGCCGGTCAGTTTATCCCCCTCAACCTTCCGATTGCAGATCCTGCATCTGCCCAAAAAATTTGGGGTGTAATAATTCTTGTATATTGTGTTGCAGCTTCACTCTTACCTATGTGGCTCCTTCTACAGCCGAGAGGTACCCTGGGAGGGTACTTCCTCTACGCTTCTTTTCTTATTGCTGCCGAAGGGCTTATCTTCGGAGGATACTCAATAAACTATCCGGCATTTATTAACTTTGGGGCAGATGGATCTATGGGTTCGTCATTCTGGTTTCCTATGTTTCCAATTCTCTTTATAACGATTGCCTGCGGTGCCTGCTCGGGGTTTCACGCATTGGTATCTTCCGGCACCACAAGTAAACAACTTAGAAAAGAGAGCGATGCAAAACCGATAGGTTACGGAGCAATGCTGCTGGAGGGGATGGTTGCCGTTGTATCTATTGCATTTGTTATGATTCTTACCCGGGATTCAGATATGATTAAAAGGGCTCCCAATTTTATCTATGCGGCAGGTATAGGAAGGTTTATGGAGATTCTTGGAATATCAGCCACATTTGGAATTACATTCGGGCTGATGGCCTTTACAACATTTGTTTACGACACTTTGGATGTGTGCACTCGCCTTGGCAGATATATTATTGAGGAGCTTACCGGATTAAAGGGTTGGGCGGGTAAGTTGGTTGGGACCCTCTTGACTGCGGGTGTTCCGGTTTTCTTTATTTTTCAGACAATGACAGATTCAAAAGGGAACTCAATACCCGCCTGGAAGATATTTTGGAGCACATTTGGGGCATCCAATCAGCTTCTTGCTGCTCTGGCTCTTGTCGCAGTAACAATATGGCTTATGCATACCAGAAAAGGCTCTAAGGTGTGGCTTGTCGCATTCATTCCTGCAGTAATAATGTTTGTGATGTCAAACTGGGCGCTGGTTATTGCCGTCTATAACGGTTGGGTATTAAAAACCACCCATCCATCTATTCCCTGGGTCTCCCTGTTCCTTATAATACTATCTGTTCTGGTTGCGATTGAGACGATATCTTCCTATATTAGAAGCAGGAAATCGATATAACTAAAGTTTCTGCAATACTAATCGGACTCAATTCTCTCAATTCCGTCTCGGTTGAGCACCAGACGGTAGTGGCGAAACTCATTCTGGGTTTCGTTCTGTTTCTGAATAATCAGGTTGAGATAGTATAGCTTTTTCCCTTTGATGGTTTGATACCCCTCTTGGTCATCCGGAAAGTATAGAGTGAACTCCGGGTTATCCATATTTCTCAAGAAATGGGAGGTGTTCAGGCGTATGATTGAATTTACGCCGGAAAAGAAGTAGGGACTTGTCGAGTTGAGTTTCTCCCTGTCTATATGCATATGCATCCTATAGAGAATAATCTTCTCACTGTCGGTTTTATATGTTGCGTCAATGATTGCAGATCTGTTCCGAAGCTTGATAATCTCTTTCGGTATCTTTGAGTCCTGTATAAAGTCCATACTCTCCTTTGCCCACCCGATATCGGTATCGTTAATGTTCATTGCTATTTTATGGTCAAAGTATTTAGAACTCATCTTATGGGCAAAATAGTATCTTGTCAGCTCTTTTATTCTGTCCTTTAACATATAACTCACTACCAGTGCAACAAACAGAGGCATAGTGAAACTTCCGAACTGCTTTTGTACCGAAAAGGCAATTATTGTTGCAAAGATCATTGATATTCCTGCTGCTATGCTATAGAGGAACTGCTCTGTGAGGACACCGTCCCTGCGTTTTTTTACATTCAGATAGAGATGGCTCTCTGCATACTTTTTAAGCAGACCAAGACGATGAACAAAGTCACTGGAGATGTTCTTCTGTTCACTCTCCACCACCTGGTATCCCCTGCTCTTTTTGAACTCGATAATCTCATTTACCATAGAGAGAATAGCTGCTTTATAGTTCTCAAAAAGCTCTTTATCTGCACCTTTAATCCCCCTCATCAGCAGGAAGCTGTACTTCTCGATTACATTACACATAAACTCCTCTCCGTAACGGTAGAAGTCTATAAGTCCAGGTTCAATATTGGGAACATTAATTATCGGATAGAGATCTCTGTATTTTTCAAAGATGCTCTTCACATTTTTAATATAATTGCTAACTAGGTAGTTAAGATCGTCTGCTTTTGCAGATTTCATATGATTTACCTCATCTCTGAGAGAGCTTTTAAGTATTGAAAGAAACATCTTTATCTGATACTCATACTCTTCTGAGTTGGTTCTGGTTGGTTGTGAGGTAATCTTCCTGAATGCTTTCTCCAGGTATATAAAGGGGGAATTTTCTGCCCAAACTATATTCCGTAAAAGATATACGGGGGTAATGAGCCGGATATTTGACCTTAAGTCCCTGTAAAAATCTTTCTTCGAGTAATTAAACCTATTTATATCCAGGCTATTCGGGACAAAAAGCCAGATATTAAACGCAAAATCATTCAATTTCAGCTTCTTTCTTGCTCCGAAACTCACCTTTATCTCTGCCGAAAATCTGTCGTGCAGTTTAACCTGTTCGTCTATCATTTTTTGTAGTTTAAAAGAATACTCCGTTTGGCGTATAACCTAACCAGTGAAGAAGTGTCTCTCCCCATACAATTATCATAACCCAGCTAATAACCAGCATTGTAAAGCCGAATTTAAAAGTGTCGGTTATACTGTATTGATTTGTAGTGTAGAGCAATGCCGCAGGTTTACTGTTGAAAGGCAAAACATACACGTGCTCTATAAGAAGTGCTATAGGGAATGATAGGCTCATTATCGGGTACCCGAATTTTTGTGAGATACCTATTGCAATTGGCACAAAAATGAGAGCTCGCATTGTTTTTGACTGGAATATTAGCCCACTGAAGATCATAACAAATGTAAGGCTCAAATAGAGAACCCAGAAGGGTGTCTGTTCGGAAATTCCAAAATGGCTAAAGAGTGAGTCTACCATTACTGCAGGAAGATCCGTAACCTCCAGTCCCGAACCTAAAGTATATGCTCCTGCAGAGAATAACATAAGGTGCCAGGGAATATCCACATCATTCCATTTTACTATTCCTATTCCCGGAAGCAGAGCTACCACTGCCCCCATAAATGCAACTGCAGTCTGAGATATTCCGTGCTGTTTGTCTGTCGCCCAAAGTAAGAGAACAACAACAAAAATCGCAATCGCTTTAAATTCGTCAAATTTCATTTTTCCTAACAGATGGTACTCCTCTTTGAGTCTCTCCATCCCACCCTCAATTTGAGGAACCCGCTCTCCGGGTTTCATCGGAAAAATTATTTTTGTTCCCACAACCCATCCAATCAATATTAATATCATACATAATGGGAAAGCGGCAAAGAACCAATCCTGGAATCCAAACATAGACATCCCCATAGAGCCCGCAATGAGTGACCCGGCAAGCAGGTTTGCTCCAGATCCTGTTATGAACCCGCTGGCACCCATATTGATCTGGAATAGATTCTGAAGCACTATATTCCTTCCGAAATTGTTCCTTTTATCGGGAGAAGCCCCGTAAATTGCAGCAATAACCATAAATATCGGGAGAAGAATTGTGGCCTTTGCGGTTGTTGCCGAAATGAATACAGAAAGAACAACATTTATTACAATAAAGCTGAAAAATATCCAGGTGGCATTTTTGCCGAACCGAATTACAAACCATAATGCAAACCTCTTGGCAACTCTTGTTTTAACAAGCATACTTGCCAGAACAAAAGAGAGTATGTTAAGCCACATTACCGGGTGTCCAAGCTGGGCATATGCCAGTTTCTCCGATGTTACTCCGGTAAGGACCATTGTTATAATCACCAGAAGAGATGTGAGGTAGTTTGGAATTGCCTCAGTAATCCACAAAACAATTGAGGCCGCAAAAATTGCAAGCATTGCATAGTTAATTCTGGAGAAACTCTGTGACCCTAAATCGTTAAACCGTTTTAGAGACTCTTTCCCCAGCAGGCCCGGGTCTATGTCGTTTAAAAATGAGATATCCATAAAGTAGTAAATCCCAAGAAAAACGATAACAGCCAAAGGCCCTCCAACTATCTCCATCCACTTTTCAAAACCCGCTTTTTTACTTTTTTTCAGCTTCTCGACACGATAATTATTCATATCGAGTATGTCGTGCGTACTCTCTATAGTGCTCATTCTAAATCAAGTTAAACATTATAATAAAATAACCACCCGGGAAGCTACTCTCCCCGGGTGGGTCTCTATGCACATTTCACCATTTGGTATAAGGGTTCTTCATAAGCATTGAGTTGTAATACTTAGAGTCCCCGGTCACCTCATCTGCTATCCAATCAGGCTTGGTGAATGCCTGATCTTCGGATTTTAGCTCTACCTCTGCCACAATCAATCCACTGTTTTCGCCGTAGAACTCATCTACCTCAAAAGTGTGAATCCCGGATTTTACCTCGTAGCGTGTTTTATCAATAACACCCGGCTCACATATTTTGAGTAACTCCTCTACCTCTGATACAGGAATCTCTCTCTCCCACTCATAACGGGAAGCTCCGCTCTCATTACCGATACCTTTTATGGTAAGATAGCCCGATTTCCCCTTTATGCGCACCCTCACCGTACGCTCAGGTACAGATGAGAGATAGCCCTGTGTGATTCGAGTCTCCTTAGAGGCAACCTTTTTGAAATCATCAGATTTCACCAGAAATTTTCTCTCTATCTCCTGTGCCATACTATTCGTTTGCTAAAGGTTTATTAATCATTCCTATTACCCGTTTGATAGCCTGCAGGTAGTTGATGTTTTCTACACCCTCAAGCCCGACATCTTTAACAGTTTTAAGTATATCCTCTACCTCTGTAGATTCAGAGTTAATTGTCACAAGCTTTGCTCCGTTAATAAGGACAACTCCTGTCTCACAAATGGTATTGTTTACCATATAACCGAAACGCTGTTTGTATACTCTCACGGCCTGAAGATCGGGATGATTATTGATAATCTCCATAAACTCTTCATAAGTGTAAGTATCCTTTTTAAGCTCATCCATCTTAACCTGGAAAGCCGGGAAAACCTCTTTTTTGAGAACATCTGCAGATATTGGAAACTCCCCCTTCATAAGAGGATTCCACTGCTCCAGGCCATCCACTGTCTGAACAAATGTTTTGATATCCATCTTCCCGTCGCGAATCTTGGTATTATTTATGTCGTTTGTGCGGGAAACAATATATATCTCTTCACTAGTCCTCTCCCAAACCTTCTCCGGTACGGGAACACTCAGCCGTGCCATTCTCATAAAGGCACTGTCAAAATTCTGACCGAATGTTCTGTACTCGAATCTTGGTTTTGATATCTCTCCTATTTTCAACTCTTCTTTACTCATATTAATAATAATTTGAAAAAGAGACTCTAATTTGCGTTGTTGTTAGAGCTTCCTTTAGTTGGGTTAGTAAATATTAATAGTGTAGATGAACCATCCGGCTTACGCCCGTATGATTTCTTTCCTGCAAGAGCGATGGTGCCAAAATCGAGAGATGCTACAAGCACACCGGAAGGGTTCTCCAGATAGATTGCGTCTCCGCTGGTACTCAATCCAAACTGAACTGTCTCTTCATTATACTCGGTTGAGATAACAAGGAACCCTTTTGCTGCTATAGTAAGATTTCCCAGTACCCTTTTTGGTTTTGTCGTTCCGTAGATACCTCCGTCAGATACCAGATAGCCTGCAAGGTTAACAGGTATCTCAGAGTTGTTGTAGATCTCAAACCAGTCGGGGTCTGTTGCATCTTTAGTTCCATCTGCAAAAACCTCATTAATAAAAAGACTTATAACAGTAGATGCTCCAACGGTATAACTTGCTAATGCCGTTGGTGCTGTAGCCGGGTATTTTGAGATAAGACCATCCTGGTTTGTTGCTTCTACATAGTATTGAACAACTGTGTTCAAAGGGTGTACAGGAATCGTTCCGGTATATATAAAGTTAGCTCCTGCAGTCATTGCAACTGAAGTATAGGTTGATGCTGAAGCAACCTTATATTTAAGACTAACTGCAGTTACACCTTTAAGGTCTGTAACTTTTGCGGTAACTGTAACGCTCTCTGTAGATTTTGGAGCAGCAGGGCTACCCGTAACATTCGATATAGTGGCCGGTCCTTCAAAAACCAGGTCTTTAACACAAGAGGTAGAGAGGATAAACGAAGCCAAAGGTATCAATATCAATAATTTATTTTTCATTGTATTTCTGTTTTAAAATTTAAAAAGCTATCTGAAATCTTACTCCAAGCATTCCATAATCGTCACCTGCATTACCTGCTGTAGTTGCAACCTTGGTAGGGTCCTTTGTAAGGTTACCTTCTACATCTTTACCAACATACAGTTTCTTCTTTCCGCTTGCATATCTGTCGTGGTTAACATAGCTGTAGTTAATCTGGAATTTGAAGTTATAACCTGTATAGATGTTAAGTCCTGCTGTAACTCCCTCTGCAGAACCTCCATATACATCTTTATCATTTAAGTTAACATAATCGTAGCGCAAAACAAGTTCAATATCTCCCCATTTACGACCAAAATCCGGCTGAGTAAACTCTCCTTCACCCTTATTGTAGACCTGTCTTCCTCCTAAGAGCATATAACCTCCCTCAATATGGAATCCGCCAAAATTGAGAGTCTCAAGGTTGTTCTTTCTGATTAGATTGTTATTCATAATTTCACTCTGCAAAAAGAACCCTTTGTAGAATGTTGCCATCTCTATATTTGTAAAGCTCTCGTGGTCCATATTTGGAATCAAGTCTGTATCCAGATACTTCTTTCTGTTGATATTACTCAATGACCGTGAGCTATACCTAGCCATACCCCACTCACCCGGAGCATAGCTGGTTTTAGGTGTTCTGTATGAGTACGCAAACCCAAGGTGAACCCCATAGTCTGTTTTGTGGTTAAATGGCTGGTAAACAAACTTTCCGGTTAAAGAGATTCCCTCATCTCTTCCAAAATCTTTGTTATTATCCTCTGTGTAGATTGCCTTCTCTGCATCCTCTATCTCCTGAAAGAAGATCCCTCCTACTGCAAGAAACTTCTTTCCTGAGTATGATGTCTCCCATCCAATATGTCTTGATGGTGCAAAAGTCCCCACCTCAAGAGAGCGCTCCATAAACTTTATGTATCTTGAAGTTGTAGTCTGAGTCATTGAGAATGGCTCTTTGAAGTTACCGACTCTGCTGGAAAGCCCGTTAAGAAAATCATACTGGAGATAAGCATCATTAAGCTCCAGAACACCATTTGCAACATTAATATCCAACTCTCCGTATAGGTGTTTGTTAATAATAGCCTTAACTGCAAATCTGGCTCTTCTTATCTTGGCACCATCACCAATTTCATTAAGTGTATTCTTAGAGAACAATTGGGCGTCTGCCTGGATTCTTACATCAAACCAGAGCTTGTAGTCCTGCTCTTTAGATTCAAATACAAGAATGCCGTTACGGGCCTCTGCCGAGAGAGGTTTCCTCTCCTTAATGACTTTGCCGTACTGGTCATAGCGCACATCTTTTTGTGGCGGTTCCTGAGCAACTGCTACCCCGAACAGAAGCAGCAGAGTTAGTGTAAATAATGATTTTTTCATCTTAGATTTTGTTAAGTGTTACATAAATTTTATTTAATAAATGGATAGTATTTTTTAGTTAAATTAAGTTAAGCAGTCTTAACAAACTCTACAAGATTCTCATCCTGAGAAAGATTTAATTTTTTTCTAAGCCTGTGCCTGCTGATCTCTACACTCTTTACCGATATGTTTAAAATCGGGGCTATCTCTTTAGATGAAAATCCAATTCTGAGCAACATCATAAGCCTTCTGTCCTGAACTGTGAGATTTGGAAATTTCTGAACAAGTCTGTTAGAGAAATCTGCATAGACGTGCTCTGCCTGAGTGTAGATTCGCTCAACCTCGTTTGTAAAACTCATCTTTTGCTTTATTCTGCGTATCTCTGCCATAAGCATTTCGTTCTTCTCTTTGGGATCCTGAATGTTAATAGCAGATTCCAGAGTCCTCGATATTGAACTTAAAAGTTGTCGCTGCTCACCGATACTTAGCGAATAGGTTATAAGCTCTCTTTTCCGCTCTTCAAGCCTGGTAACCAACGAGTCATTCTCCAGTTGAATAGTGCTCACCTCCATATCACTTAGAGACTTTCTGATATCTGTATAATTTACAAGCTCTGTCCACCTCTTCTCATTCTCCCTTAGTTTTAGACGGTTTCTCTGGTATCTGTAAAAAAGAATAACTATTGTTATCAGCAGTAAAAAGAGCAGAACTATGATGAGAATATTAACCGTCTCCAGAGGAACATTTATTGAAGATGATTTCACGGGACCGGGTTCAAGCACACTTCCGGCAATATTTTTCTTCGTTACAGAAATGCCAAATACACTCTGAATGAAAAAAAGGCTGAAAAATGTTGTTACTCCCGAGAGAATCGGGGTTAAAACCCACCCTGCAATAATATTTCGGATCATCTTGAATTTAATCTCCTGTACACCTTTAACTAAACCTATTCCCAAAACCGAACCGACTACCACCTGGGTACTGGATACCGGAACCATAGGTATGGCCGGCAACCCTATACTCACAAAAAGATTTGACAGAGATGTAGATGAAAAAATAAACAGCACCAGAGCCTGTGATAGTACCACAACTATTGCACTCTCCGGAGTCATTGCCAGAATTCCGGTTCCAATGGTCTCCATAACCTTTTTGCTATAGGTTAGTATCCCGATTGCAATAGAGATCCCCCCTAAAAGGAATAGGACAGTAATTGAACTAAACGAAAAACTTCCAATGTTTATTTCAAAGGAGATTGTCTTTACAAATACTCCCATAACATTTGCAATATTATTTGCACCAAGGCTATATGCTCCAAATGCCCCTGCAATAATAAGTCCGTTACGGATAACTGTGTCCAGTTTAAGGAGATGAATGTGACTTCGTCTAATATATCTCCTTAAAAGCATATAAAGAAGTGCAGAAAATATGGCTCCGAGAATAGGACCACTTATCCAGCTGCCCACAATAACAGAGAGCACGCTATAGTCTACCGGGTTCGCCGTGAAATAGCACCACCCCATAATAGCTCCTACTATTGCCTGTCCTGTAGAAACAGGCAACTTAAACCTTGTCATTATTGCAACAATCAGCCCCGAACACAACGCCACGGTAAAGGCACCGCCAACAGCATCAACGGAACCCAGCTCCGATAATGTGTTGGTGGTTCCCGTACCCTGCAAAACAGCACCAAGTATTACAAAAATTCCGGCTATCAAAGCTGCTTTTGAGAACTTGATCATCCTTGACCCGACTGCCGTTCCAAAAATATTGGCAGCGTCGTTGGCACCAAGGGACCAACCCAAAAACAGACCACTCGATATAAAGATAAGTATCAGCATAGCTTATACTACTCTTTTGATAGCCATTATAGATAGCAGATCGGCAACCTTCTCGGCTGTGTCTGAAATCATCTCTATATGTAGTGTGAAGTAGCGGAGATGGAATTTTTCGCTCAACTTAAGTTCCGGCATTTCGCGGAAAATTCGTCTGCGAATAATATCTGCCAACAGGTCGGCCTCCTTTTCATAAAAATAGACTCTGTGGATTTTCTCATTCACATTAACAGGATCTGTAAAGTAGCTCTTCGCTGCCGGGATTACGGACTCGGCTGCAGAGACCGATATTTGTGTGAGCCGTATAAAATCCGGAATTAGCTCTGCAGGAATATGAGGCTGCTCAACATCAAACTGAAAAAGATTCTTTTTAGCCTGATCAATAATATTGTCCAACTCCTCAAGCAATCTCATAAAATCTCCTCTAAGTTCGGGCATTAGTGATTGAGAGAAAAGGGTATTCTCAATTTTTCTTCTCAGTTTATCTGACTCCAGTTCTGAATTTGCCAAAGACTGAAGGTTTGAGTTGAAGTTCTCTGTACTGGCGTAGAGGTAGTTTTTTACACCCTCTTTAAAAAGCAGTAGACTTTGATCTACACAATTAAGAAATTGATCGATCAGCTCAATAGATTTGTTCGCTTTTGCAAAAAGTAACATACTCTCAATTTTTTTAGTAATACCCCACGCAAGTTACAATATATTCAATCCCATAATTCATATCTCAATAAATGTTGTGATTGGAAGTTAAATGTTCTTGTAGAGGTATTGATTATTATTATTCCGTTATTTGATAATTGTTTAAATATAGATATTTTATTGTTTGTAGAGTTATAAATTTATTAATGCAAGTTTATGTAGAGTTTATGTATAGGTATATTCAGGTCAGTTTATAGCCTTGTTTTGCTTGTTACAACTCTACAGCATAAAAAAAATGTGTTACAATCGCCTCTTATAAACCGTAAAAACCGGCCATTCTATTTGGCATATACGAGGTTTCTAAAAGAGCTTAAATAAAATATCATTAGCTTTGCGATAAGTTGTGAGAAACGATTATATGTATGGACAGGGAGAAGATATTCAAACGATTATTCTATTTTTTAAAGACGCGCTATATCTATCTGAGAGGATTCCGGGTTAAGGAGATCACAGATTCTAAAAGTATTCCAATAATAATCAATAACTTCAACAGGGTTACCACCTTGAAGGAGTTGATCTCTTTTCTGGAGCAAAGAGGGCATAAAAACATCTTTATTATTGATAATGCCTCTACCTATCCGCCACTTTTAGAGTATTACAAGCAGACTCCCTATAAAGTCTTTATGTTGGATAAGAACATAGGTTATAAAGCACTGTGGAGAACTCCAATCTACAAGCAGTTTCAAGATAACCTTTTTGTCTATACAGACTCAGATGTTGTCCCGTGTGAAGAGTGCAAAGATGACTTTATGGATCTGTTTCGTTCAATTATGAAAAGACACCCTTTCGCAACAAAAGTTGGTTTCGGTCTTAGAATAGACGATCTTCCGGACCATTTTAGCCAGAAACAGTCTGTGATTGAGTGGGAGAAGAGACATTGGGAGATTGAGAGTGAGAGAGATGTTTTCCGCGCACCTATCGATACCACCTTTGCTCTGTACAGACCCTATACAAGAGCTTATTCAAACTGGTATATTGAGAGTTACAGAACAGGCGGAAGCTATATTGCCAGACATATTCCCTGGTACACAAACTCCGCTAACCCATCTCAAGAGGAGCTATACTATATTAAAAGTTGCATAAGATCTTCTCACTGGACAGCATTGCAACAGAGCGAATTTAAGATAGAGCCGGTAAACGGGGAAATAGAGGCTTAAGTGGATTAAAGTAAAAAAACAACAAGAGAGTCAAAATGAAACAGAGAGGGGAAGAGTTAAAAATAATCACGCCCGAGGATCTCCTTAAGAAGAGAATCCTCGTTCTTGACGGAGCAATGGGAACTATGATTCAGCGGTTTAAACTTACCGAAGCGGATTATCGCGGGGAGAGGTTTAAAGATCATCCGATGCCGCAAAGAGGGAATAATGACCTGCTCTCGCTAACAAGAGGTGATATAATAAAGGGAATTCATCTTGATTACCTTAACTCCGGTGCAGATATTATAACTACAAACAGCTTTAACTCAAACAGAATCTCTATGGCCGACTATGGGATGGAGAGTCTTGTATATGAGCTGAATTTCGCATCTGCCTCGCTTGCAAAATCGGCTGTTAGAGAGTACGAGATCCTCTCATCAAAAGATGAAGCGAAATCGGGCTCTTTGGAACCCCATTTTGTTGCAGGAACTCTGGGGCCTACAAACCGAACGGCATCTATGTCATCCGATGTTAATGACCCCGGAGCAAGAGCGGTATCTTTTGACGATTTGGTTGATGCCTATAGTGAACAGGCGAGAGGTTTGATAGATGGGGGTGCAGATATTCTGCTCATTGAGACAATCTTTGATGTTCTCAATGCCAAAGCTGCACTCTTTGCTCTGGACTGCCTCTTTGAAGAGAGGGGTCAAAGGTTACCAGTTATGGTGTCGGGTACAATTACCGATGCCAGCGGAAGAACACTTACCGGCCAGACACTGGAAGCTTTTCTGGTCTCAGTCTCACACTACCCACTATTGAGTGTCGGGCTTAACTGCGCTCTCGGAGCAGAGCAGCTGCGACCATTTGTCGGGGAGCTATCTGCAAAATCTCCTTTCTTTGTATCTGCCCACCCGAACGCAGGGCTCCCCAATCAGTTCGGGGAGTATGACCAGGCGGCACACTATATGGCCTCGGTTGCAGAGGAGTTTATGAAGCAGGGATGGATAAATATCATTGGAGGGTGTTGTGGTACAACACCAACTCATATAGCGAAGATTGCAGAGGCAGCAAGGAGGCACTCTCCCAGAGTAATTCCAGCCTTGGAGCGCTATACAAAACTGAGCGGGCTGGAGGCTCTCACAATCACTCCCGAAACAAATTTTGTAAACATCGGAGAGAGAACAAATGTCTCAGGTTCAAAGAAATTCGCCAGACTTATAAAGGAGGAGAGATATTCAGATGCACTTGCAATTGCACGGGATCAGGTAGATGGCGGGGCGCAAATCATTGATGTCTGTATGGACGAAGCGATGCTGGACTCACAAAAAGCGATGGTCCGTTTTGTAAATCTTATAATGGCCGAGCCGGATATCTCCAGACTTCCCTTAATGATAGACTCATCTAAATGGGAGGTAATTGAGAGCGCACTTAAGTGCATCCAGGGCAAATCGGTTGTAAACTCAATCAGTCTTAAAGAGGGTGAGGAGGTTTTTCTGGAGCGTGCAAAAACAATCAGAAGGTTTGGTGCGGCAGCGGTTGTTATGCTCTTTGACGAGAAGGGGCAGGCAGATACATTTGCCCGGAGGATAGCGGTTGCACAGAGATGCTACTCACTCCTGACAGAGAAGCTTAACTTCCCGCCGGAGGATATCATATTTGACCCTAATGTCCTTGCGGTTGCAACAGGAATTGAGGAGCACAATAACTATGCAGTTGATTTTATTAAAACAACCTCCTGGATAAAGCAAAATCTGCCATACGCCAAGGTGAGCGGCGGAATAAGTAATCTCTCATTCTCTTTTAGGGGAATGGACACCGTCCGCGAAGCTATGCACTCCGTCTTCCTATACCACGCCATAAAGGCCGGGCTGGATATGGGCATAGTAAACCCCGGAATGCTCCAGGTCTACAGCGAAATCCCGCCGGATCTTCTAACCTTAACGGAAGATGTCGTTCTCAACCGACGCAAAGATGCCACCGACCGCCTAGTCTCTGTGGGGGAGAACCTTGCCAAGGGTCGTGGGGCTTTGTTGATTTCCAAAGATTTAGACTGGCGCAAACTTCCCGTAAAGGAGAGAATAAAACACGCCCTTATTCGCGGGCTGGATGAATTTATTGAAGAGGATGTAGAGGAGGCACGCACTCTTTATAAAAGATCTATAGAGTTGATAGAGGGACCTTTAATGGGCGGAATGAATGAGGTTGGAGATCTTTTTGGTTCGGGGAAGATGTTTCTCCCACAGGTTGTAAAGAGTGCCAGAGTTATGAAAAAAGCTGTAACCCGCCTGGCTCCCTACATTGAACTTGAGAGCAATGGTGAGGAGAACAAAAGCGCAGGTAAACTGCTTCTTGCAACCGTGAAAGGGGATGTTCACGATATTGGGAAAAATATTGTAAGCGTGGTTCTCTCTTGTAACAACTATAAGATTATTGACCTGGGTGTTATGGTCTCTGCAGAGAAAATCATAGATACCGCAATAGATGAAAATGTTGATTTTATCGGATTGAGTGGCTTAATAACCCCATCACTGGAGGAGATGGTTCACGTAGCCTCAGAGTTGGAGCGAAGAGGTGTAAAGATTCCTCTCCTGGTTGGCGGTGCTACAACTTCGGAGATACACGCAGCAGTAAAAATTGCTCCCAAATACTCCTGTTCAGTAATACACGTTAAGGACGCATCAAAAGCCGCCGGGGTTCTATCTTCCCTAAAGGGGGCAAACAGTTTAGATTATAAATCTGCGATATTACGAAAATATGACTCTCTGCGAGAGGTTCATAACTCCGCTAAAGAGGCCCGGCAACTTATCTCCTATGAACAGGCAAAAAGAAACTCTTTAAAAATTAACTGGAGTGAAACCACTCTTTGTCCACCTGCAGAGGGAGCTCTTCAACAGATAGATAGTGTAGATTTGCATACCCTTATCGATTATATCGACTGGACATTTTTCTTCTTCGCCTGGAAAATGTCGGGCAGATATCCTGCAATCTTCAAAGATCCGGTAAAGGGAGAGGAGGCGAAAAAACTGTATGAAGATGCACAGATCTATTTGAAGGAGATTGCAGATAAAAGCTTAATAACAGTAAAAGCTGTTTATGGTATATTCCCTGCCGCATCCAGCGGAGATGACATTATTCTGGCAGATGATAACCAACAGATAACCAAGTTGCATTTCCTTCGCAACCAGGAGCTTAAAGATAAAGGCATCCCTAACCTCTCTCTTGCAGATTTTATAAAGCCTATAGAAGATCTATCTGCAAGCGAAAACTTAGAGCCCCCTCAGTTGAAAGACAATATAGGGGCATTCGTGGTATCTGCAATAATTGATGATTCCGGGATGAGCATTTACAAAGAGGACGACTATGCAACAATTATGATAAGAATCCTTAGCGACAGGCTGGCTGAGGCTTCGGCCGAGTGGCTTCACGAGAAGATTCGTAAGCAATTCTGGGGATATGCAAAGGAGGAGAATCTCCCGCTGGAGATGATGCTCTCATCTAAATACCAGGGAATACGGCCGGCACCGGGGTACCCTGCTTGCCCCGAGCATACCGAAAAGCAGACAATTTTTGACATCTTACAAGCCGAAAAAAGAATCGGGGTTAAACTTACAGAGAGCTATACAATGGTGCCGGCCGCATCTGTTTGCGGATACATCTTCTCACACCCTGCATCTTCATACTTCAATGTCGGGAAGATAGGAGAAGACCAGCTAAAGGACTATGCAGCCAGAAAGGGCATCACTGTAGATGAGGCAACAAGATGGCTGGCACCAAACCTCTAGCCAGATTTTGTTGATTTTTCAAGGAAAATTTATACTTTTAGATAATGAACCGCTGTAACCAAACAAACAAATGACTGTAATTGAAAAAATAAACAACGCAAAAAGCCCCCTTTTTACATTTGAACTGCTGCCCCCATTGAAAGGGCACAGTATTGATAAGATATATGCCTCAATAGAGGGTTTATTGGAATTTGAGCCTGCATATATCAACTTTACATCACACAGAAACGAAACTCTATACCGTGAGAGGGCCGACGGAACGCTAGAGCGCAGGGTAGCCCGAATCCGCCCCGGAACAATAGCTCTGGCTGCCGCCGTAAAATACAAATACAACATTACCGTAGTACCCCACCTGCTCTGTGGTGGTTTTACAAAGGAGGAGACAGAGAACGCGCTTATTGAGATGAACTTTTTGGGTATCCACGATGTTCTGGCTCTTAGAGGAGATCCTGTTAAAGGGACCCGAATGTTTATTCCGGAGAGAGATGGCCATCGCAATACAAACGAACTTATTGAACAGGTGGTCAATCTTAACAAAGGGAGGTATCTGGACTCATCTATGGAGAGTGCCTCGCCAACCTCTTTCTGTATTGGCGTTGCAGGATATCCGGAGAAACACTTTGAGGCTCCCAACCTTGAGGTAGATATGGCGTATCTAAAACAAAAGGTAGATGCAGGCGCGCATTATATAGTAACCCAGATGTTCTTTGATAACGAAAAGTTTTACCGGTTCAGGGATCTGTGTTACAAAATTGGAATTACGGTTCCAATCATCCCCGGAATTAAACCAATATCTGCACTCAACGACATTAAACTTCTGCCACAGACCTTCAATATTGATGTTCCACAAGATCTCTTTAAAGCTGTAGTTAAGTGTAAGGATGACAAAGAGGCTAGAGAGGCGGGAATAGAGTGGGCAACTATGCAGTCAAAGGATCTTATAAAAAACGGAGTTCCCGGAATTCACTTCTATACCCTGGGAAGGTCCGACAATGTTGCAAGAATCGTAAAATCTTCATACTAAGAATAAAACCTAACAAGAATTTTTAAATGAGTATCAACAATAATTTTAAAGACTATAAGGTAGCCGATATTACCCTTTCAGATTTTGGCAGACGCGAGATTGAGATTGCCGAGAAAGAGATGCCCGGGTTGATGTCGCTGCGTAAAAAATATGGTTCCACAAAACCGCTTTCAGGAGCAAGGGTTATGGGTTCGCTACATATGACCATTCAGACGGCAGTGCTCATAGAGACTCTTAAAGAGCTAGGTGCAGATGTCCGCTGGTGCAGCTGCAACATCTTCTCAACACAGGATCACGCAGCTGCTGCCATCGCAGCGTCCGGAGTTCCGGTTTTTGCCTGGAAAGGAGAGACTCTTGCAGATTACTGGTGGTGCACCGAAAGGGCTCTCGATTTTGGCAACGGATTGGGACCAAATCTAATTGTAGATGACGGAGGTGATGCAACAATTATGATTCACCGGGGCTATATGGCAGAGAGTGATGCATCTGTGCTGTATGCTCCTGCACAGGCACAAGATGAGATTGAACTCAACAATATATTAAAAGATGTTCTGGCCTCTGACCCCGGTCGCTGGCACAGACAGGCTCCCCAGATAAAAGGGGTTTCGGAGGAGACCACTACCGGAGTTCACCGCCTGTACCAAATGCTGGAGCAGGGAAAACTGCTCTTCCCGGCATTTAATGTCAACGACTCTGTAACAAAATCAAAATTTGACAACCTCTACGGATGTCGAGAGTCACTTGCAGATGGAATTAAAAGGGCAACCGATGTAATGATTGCCGGGAAGGTTGTGGTAGTTGCCGGCTACGGAGATGTGGGAAAAGGTTGCGCCCGATCTATGCACAGCTATGGAGCAAGGGTAATTATTACAGAGATTGACCCTATATGCGCACTTCAGGCTGCGATGGAGGGTTACGAGGTCAAGACTATGGAAGAGGCTGTATTAGAGGGAAATATCTTCGTAACATCCACCGGGAATAAAGATATAATAACAGCAGAGCATATGGCTGTTATGAAAGATCAGTCAATTGTTTGTAATATTGGCCACTTTGACGATGAGATTCAGGTAGCACGGCTGGAGAGATGGAGCGGAATTAAAAAAATAAACATCAAGCCTCAGGTAGACAGATACCTCTACCCGGACGGCCACTCAATCTTTCTGCTGGCTCAGGGGCGTCTTGTTAATCTTGGTTGCGCAACAGGCCACCCGTCATTTGTTATGAGTAACTCATTTACGAACCAAGTGCTGGCACAGATGGAGCTTTGGAACAACAACTATAAAATTGATGTCTACCGCCTTCCAAAACATCTTGACGAAGAGGTGGCCAGACTGCATCTGGAACAGCTCGGGGTCAAACTCACTGTGCTTACCCCGGAGCAGTCAGACTATCTGGGAATCCCTGTTGAGGGACCCTACAAACCGGAGCACTACAGGTATTAAAAAATTAAGTTTTAAACCAGAGATATCTATGAACAACAGACCATTGGTCTCCATAATAACAGTCAATTACAACCAGAGCGTCGTAACGGGTGAGTTGTTGCTATCTCTTCGAGCAATAACATACCCCAATTATGAAATTATTGTTGTAGATAATGGCTCTGTTGAAAATCCCGACCATCTTAAAGAGAGCTTCCCGGAGATATATTTAGTTAAGACCGGAGAGAATCTGGGTTTTGCCGGAGGGAATAACTTTGGGGTAAGGGTATCTAAGGGCAAATATCTGATGTTTCTTAATAACGACACAGAGGTCTTGCCGGGCTTTCTGGAGCCCTTGGTAGAGATGATGGAAGATGACTCAACAATCGGAATGGTCAGCCCAAAAATCAAATATTTCAAGAATCCGGATATTGTCCAATATGCAGGATTTACTAAAATGAACCCATACACAATTCGCAACAGCGGTGTTGGCTATCTGCAACCGGACAGCTCTGTATTTGACAATATCTCTCAAACAGAGTTTATCCACGGAGCTGCAATGATGGTTCCAAGAGCCCTGGTTGAAAGAGTAGGACATATGCCTGAGATCTATTTCCTTTATTATGAGGAGTATGACTGGTGCGAGATGTTTAAACGTGCGGGATATAAAATCTGCTACCACCCCGGCTCAATTGTACTACATAAGGAGTCTGTAACCACAGGTGTTGAGAGCCCTTTAAAAACTTACTATATAAACAGAAGCCGTCTTATATTTACCCGTAGAAACTTCTCCGGATTTCAACTAATTATAAGTCTTCTTTTCCAGACAATAATCTCGTTCCCGAAGAATAGTCTGGTTTTTCTGCTAAAAGGTGAGTTCAAAAATATGATAGCGTATTGGAGGGCCTATCTCTGGAATATTACCCATTTAAAACTCAGGTTATGAAAATAGGGATTGAAGCACAAAGAGTTTTCCGCGCTAAAAAGCACGGAATGGATATGGTTGCCCTGGAGTTAATTAAAAACCTGCAGATTATTGACAAAGAGAACCAGTATGTAGTTTTTGTTAAACCCGATACCGACAGAGAGTGTATCCCCGACTCTCCCAACTTTAAGATTGTCGAACTTAAAGGCGGACCCTACCCCACTTGGGAACAGTTTGCTCTCGGGAGGGCAGCATCTAAAGAGGGTTGCCAGATTCTCCACTGCACAAGCAATACGGCACCCGTAAAATGCAAAATCCCCCTGATAATAACCCTTCACGATATAATCTATCTGGAGAGTATATCATTATTTAAAAAAAGCAGCACCTGGTATCAGAAACTTGGGAATATGTACCGTCGGTTTGTTGTGCCTGCTGTTGCAAAGAGAAGCGCTCGCGTGGTCACCGTCTCCAACTTTGAGAAAGAGCGTATCCGTAGCTTTATGGGCCTTAAAGATAACCTTGTTGCAATTTACAATGGAGTGGGGAGCCATTTTACAAAGATTAACGATGCGAAAATTCTCGCAAGGGCAAAATCTAAATACAACCTTCCCGATAATTTTCTCTTCTTTCTCGGTAACACAGATCCAAAGAAGAATACTCCAAATGTTTTAAAGGCCTTTGCGACATTCAATGCCAACTCCGAAGTAAAATACAAGCTGGTAATGCTAGATTTTGGTGAGAGCGCGCTTATGCAAATACTTAACGAGATAGGTTCGCCTCAAATAAGGGGGGATATTCAACTCACCGGTTATGTACCTAACGGGGAGCTGCCGGCCATAATAAACCAGTGTAAGGTTTTCCTCTACCCATCCCTGAGAGAGAGCTTTGGAATCCCAATTCTGGAGGGTATGGCGTGTGGTGTTCCTGTAATCACATCCACAACATCTTCAATGCCGGAGGTGGCCGGCGACGCAGCTCTGCTGGTTAATCCGGAAAATAGCCTGGAGATTGCAGATGCTATTTCAAGAATACTATCAGACAATCAACTTCGGGAGTCACTTTGCCAAAAAGGTATTGAAAGAGCCTCCCACTTCTCCTGGAGAGAGATGGCAAAAAACTATCTGGAACTCTATAAATCTGTGATTAAAGAACTATAGATTAATAATTACCCTAATGAGAACTCTTGAAATTCTCTTTTTTTCCGCTCTGTTTATTGTATTCTATACATATATAGGGTATGGTATTCTACTATACCTTCTGGTACGAATCAAAAGATTGTTAAGCCCTTCTCCTCCCAAAGAGACTTCTCTATTTGAGCCCGAAGTTACAATCCTCATTGCAGCCTATAACGAGAAGGATTTTGTAAAGCTAAAAGTTGAGAACACACGCGATTTGGACTACCCCAAGGAGAAGCTTCGGCATATTTGGGTAACAGACGGCTCTAATGACACTACCCCGGAACTGTTAAAAGAGTACCCCGAGGTTACAGTGCTTCACCTGGATGAGAGAAGGGGCAAAATTGCTGCAATGAACAGGGCTATGAAGTTTATTGAGACACCTTATGTAATCTTTTCCGATGCAAACACAATGCTCTCCAGGGGCTCTGTAAGAGTTATTGCAGATCTTTTCCGGAACCCAAAAACAGGATGTGTATCAGGCGAGAAGCGAATTAGAAGTTCTGCTTCCGATGGTGCTGCAGGAGCAGGAGAGGGAATCTACTGGAGATATGAGTCTACTTTGAAAAAATGGGATGCAGAGCTCTACTCTGCCGTTGGTGCGGCCGGCGAACTCTTTGCAATTAGAACGGAGCTTTTCCGTGAGGTGGAGCCGGATACACTACTGGATGATTTTATCATCTCCCTGAGGGTCGCAATGAGTGGTTACAAGATAGATTACAACCCCGATGCATATGCAATAGAGTCGCCTTCGGATAGTGTCAGGGAGGAGTTAAAGCGGAAGATTCGAATTGCTGCCGGCGGAATCCAGTCAATAGTGCGTCTTTTACCGCTGCTCAACATCTTTAAGTATGGAACACTTTCGTTTCAGTATATATCACACAGGGTTTTACGCTGGACATTAGCTCCTGCTCTACTCCCGCTAATCTTTATTCTTAATGCAGCTCTTGCGTGGAGTTCGCCAATCTACCTAGCTCTTTTTATTGCCCAGATTATCTTTTACACTATGGCTATTTTCGGATGGATACTTCAAAGCAGAGAGATAAAGGTGAAGGCTCTTTTTGTCCCCTACTACTTCCTTATAATGAACTATGCTGTTTACCGGGGTTTCTTCAGGTATATGGCAGGCAAGCAGAGTGTAAACTGGGAGCGGGCTAAGAGAGGGTGATGCTCACAGGGGTCATATCCAACATCGCATTTACAATAAAAATAGTCCGGAATTTATCTATCTCGCTCTCCCGTATGACTCTCTCCCGTATAGCACCGCTAATAAGCAGAGAGCCTCTCTTTGTCCCTTTTAAAAGAGGATCTTTAGGGGTGAAGTAGTTGGTGCCATCTCCAAAAACTACATTACAATATGAGCTGTCTGTTATAAGACCCTCTTTTACTATAAGAATATCGTCACAATCTCCCCTCTTTTCAAAAAGGGCATTAATTGCATCTCTGTTTTCATATTTAAATTTGTAATCAATATCACCGCCATCAATCATCCGAAGCGTTTTAATATCCCTTGGGATGTATGGTTCCAGTGAGTAATCTATAATATCCCTTGAGTAGATAACCCTAAATTTATAGACTCCTTTTAGTAGCAGACTAATATTAAAATCTAACAACTCTTCAAGAGGGAGTACTTTGATTATTCCAAAATTATGAAGCATCGTCTGGGAAGATCTCTTTTTATGAAGATCAAGGTTTTGGGCGACGCCGTCAACCACTTTAATTGTCTCAATAAAATTCATAATTTTAGTTTTAATCTACTCTCAAAGGGGAAGTAGATCTTTGCTGTCATTTCGTTATACTCATCATCGCAGTTACTGTTTACCGTTATCCCACCTCCGCTTCTGTACCAGGTTTTTCCATCTTCGTCCATCTCAATAAAACGTATCATCACTGCCGAATCAAAAACAGATCCGTCAAAATACCCGAAAATTCCCGTATAGAACCCCCTACTCTCACCCTCTGCCTGCTCTATAAGTTTGAGAGTAGATTTTTTTGGCGCTCCCGATACTGACCCTGCAGGGAGAAGTCTAAAAATGAGCTCGCCCAAATTATCTAAATAGTCCTCTGGCAGCTCACCTCTAATATCGGAACTTACCTGAAGAATTTCACCCCTGTCGGTTTTAACTCTGTCTATATAGCGGAAACTCTCTACCCATACCCTCTGTGAGACTATACCCAGGTCGTTCCGGATTAAATCTGTTATGGTGTTATGTTCGCTACTCTCTTTGTAATCCGATAGAATTCTCTCCCTGGCCTGTGGAACAGATGCCATAATGGTACCCTTCATTGGTCTGGAGGATATAACCCCATTGCCAATCCGGACAAATCTCTCCGGGCTGAAGCATACGAATTTGCCAGGCAGGCATATCGCAAACGGGGATTGAGATTCATAGAAGATCTCCTCAAAGGTTAGGGAGGTCTCTACCTCCGTTTTACAGGTTAGGTTAATCAGATATGTATCTCCACGATTAAGTCCGTCAAGAACAGTGTTGAACTTCTCTCTGTACTCTTGAATGGGAACAGGATTTAAGATTTTAAGAGTTTTTTCTCGCTCTTTTGGAAGTTGAGCAATACTCCAGGCAGATCTATTGCATACACTACCCACCCGGAACAGTATCTCGCTGCAGTTAATTGGATCTTCAATAAAGATTCCTCTCTCCAGCTCAAAATCTACAGCAAAAAGAAACGAACCTCTTCGTGATGCAGTATAATTTATATGCTCACAAACCTCGGCTGCCGAAATAACGGTTGCCCGGGAATCTTTTGGAAGATTTGATTTATAAGGCATTTAAAGAGTTTTTGACAAGGATGTTTGACTTTTTCAGGAAAGTGTTAACAAATGTACTAAATTATATACTTTTGCTGGGTGAAAAGGACTCTGATTATAGATAACTACGACTCATTTGTCTACAATGTTCTTCATCTGGTAAAAAAGGTGACTGATACTCCTGCAGATATCTTTTTCAATGATCAAATTCCATTCGACAAACTGGATAGCTATAGCCATATTATTCTCTCTCCCGGTCCGGGAGTCCCTTCGCAGGCAGGAGATCTGCTCAAACTCATAGATACCTGCAGAGAGAGCCACTCAATTTTGGGAATCTGTCTGGGACACCAGGCCATTGCTCAACACTTTGGAGCCCGACTAACAAACCTGAGCCACCCTCTTCACGGTCATAAATCTATTCTAACCATAGAGGATAGTAATGACCCCCTTGTTGGGAAATTTAATAAAGAGAACCCCTGTACAGTTGCACTTTATCACTCCTGGGCAGTGGATAGAGAGGGTTTCCCCTCTGTTCTCTCAATCGGCTCCTGCAACGAGGATAAAATAATAATGTCTCTTTTTCACAAATCGCTTCCAATTTATGGGGTTCAGTTCCATCCGGAATCTGTTATTACAAATTTCGGTGAACAGATACTATCTAACTATTTTTTCGGTAACTGAGTACTGCCCATAGACTAAAAGCACCAGCAAATCCAAACATTATAAAAATATGTTTGTAGAGATCTGCCAGGCCGCTCCCCTTTAGAAAAACCATCCGCATTATCTCTGTAAAATACTTCATCGGGTTTATGGAGTTTATTACCTGTGCCCATACGGGCATACTGCTGACAGGAGTAAAAAGGCCACTCATTAGAATCATTACAAGCATAAAGAAGAACATCACAAACATCGCCTGCTGCATAGTCCGGGAGTTGTTGGATATAACCAATCCTAAGCCGGAGACTACAATAAGGAACAGAAATGAGAGAATATAGAACTCAAAAATACTCCCTACTGGAACTATCCCATAGAGAACTTTTGCCAAAATAAGGGTATTGGTGAGTATTATAAATCCTATAACCCAGTAGGGGATGAGCTTGGAAAAAATAAAGGTTATCTTTCTAACCGGAGTAACATTTATCTGCTCAATCGTACCCGCCTCCTTCTCCGAAACAATATTAAGAGCAGGCAGAAACCCTCCTATTATTGTAATTATTATTACTATAAGACCGGGGACCATAAAAAGCTTATAGTCCATTGATGGGTTAAATTTGCTTAGAGAGACTATCTCTATTGAAGATAGCATTGCAGATGAAGCCGGCATTTCAGATGACACTACAGATGAGGAACCCCTGTTGACGATTTTGCTCTCCATAAGTTCGGCCGAGAATTCATTTACAACACTTGCCAGATATGAGGCGGCAATGCTCCCTCTCATACCATCTACCGCATTAGAGGAAATCGAGAGCTCTCTGTTGACTCCATTCACCAGGTCTTTTTCAAAATCTAACGGTATCTCCAATATAATATCACTCTCTCCTCTCTCAATAGTTGAGATTGCCTCACTAAAGCTCTCCTTGTAGATAGCTTCGGAAAAATATTCCGAACCTGAGGCTTTTTGAGTAAGCGCCCTCGAATATGAGCTATTGTCATTATCAACTACGCATAAACGGATATCTTTTACATCCAGATTCGCTGCCCAGGGCATCAATACCATCATCACCACCGGATAGACAAGTATCAACTTAGGGAGAAATCTGTTTCTCACTATCTGTTTAAACTCCTTTTCCAATAAAAATCTGAACATCATAAATATATTTAGCAATGTGACTCTCTACTGCAGCCTGTCTTTGAAACTTCTTAAACTGGCAGTAAGATAGATGGCTGCCATCACAAGCAGAACAGACAATTCGGTTAAGACAGAGTTTAAGGGTAAACCCTGAATCATAAGTTTTCTTACAGCCTCTATATACCATTTTGCAGGGATAAATTGAGCAATAACCTGCAAAATATCCGGCATATTTGATATCGGATAGATCATTCCGGAGAGCAACATAACAGGCATCATCAATACCAGACCCGATATTAACATAGCTGCCACCTGTGTACTTGCAATGGACGAGATGAGCAGACCCATTGATAGTGAAACAAAAATGAATACCAAAGATACTATCACCAGCCAAAAGAGGCTGCCGGTTACCGGGACTCCAAGCAGAAAGACAGAGAGAAACAATATTGTTGTCAGGTTGACCATCGAAAGTACAAAATATGGGACAGCCTTAGATAGTATCAAAAAGATAGGGCGTACCGGAGATACGAGAAGAACCTCCATTGTGCCTGTCTCCTTCTCTCTTACAATAGATATTGAGGTCATCATTGCACAGATGAGCATCAGTATTAACCCCATTACTCCGGGAACAAAATTGTATGAGCTTTTCATTTGAGGGTTGTAGAGGAGCCTTACATTCGGGATTGCAACTCCTCCCGAGTTGAAAATTTTTCCCGAAATCTCCAATTCTGCCGAACGGATAATTGAAGATGCATACAGAATAATTGATGAGGCCATATTGGGGTCTGTTCCGTCTGCAGTGAGCCCCAATCTGGCACTGCCAGTATGCATCAATCTCTCCCGGAATCTTTCGCTATAGCTAAGAATAAGAGATACCTCGCCTCTTTTTAAAAGAGCATCTGAGTCCTTCTCTGTTGAAACCATCATATATGGACTAAAATACTCCCCTGCCGTCAATCTCTCTGTTATCATTGTTGTTGCTGCATCCCGGGATGGATCCATTATTGCAACTTTGACATTTTTTACCTCATTTGTAAGGGCAAATCCAAATAAAATAATTTGAACAACAGGCATAAGGAGCAAAATAAGAATGCTCCTCCCATCTCTGAATATATGGAGAAACTCCTTCCTGACAAATATGTAAAATTGTCTCATCCTTTAGAGCTTGCCAATTGATAAAAAACCTCATCCATACTTTTTACGCCATACTTTAATTTAAGATTCGCCGGTGTATCTAAAGCGTCAATAGTACCATCCTTCATTATTGATATCCGACTGCAGTACTCTGCCTCATCCATATAGTGAGTCGTTACAAAGATTGTTATTCCCCGCTCTGCCGCCCCATAGATAAGCTCCCAAAATTGACGCCGGGCCTTGGGGTCTACTCCGCCGGTGGGTTCGTCCAGAAATACGATTCCGGGATTGTGTATTATTGCCACAGAGAATGCCAGCTTCTGTTTCCATCCTGCAGGCAGTGATTTTACCATTGTATTTCTCTCTTGAGTGAAGCCGAGTTCGTGAAGCATTCTCTCGGTAGTTTCCGAAATCTCTCTCTCTTTTAACCCATAAATACCTCCGAAAAGCCGAAAGTTCTCCCAAACACGCAGGTCATCATAAAGCGAGAATCGCTGACTCATATATCCAATATTGGCTTTAACCCTATCCGGCTCTTTTGAAATGTCGAATCCAGCCACAAATCCTCGCCCGGATGTCGGTTTAAGAAGACCGCACAGCATCTTCATAGCAGTAGTCTTTCCGGCACCGTTTGCTCCGAGAAATCCGAATATCTCACCTTTATTCACCTCAAACGATATAGAGTTTACGGCAGTGAATTTCCCGAAAATCTTTGTCAGATTCTCCACAAAAATCACCGGCATCATATTTTTTTCCAAATGGCTATTCATATCAGTTTTTATTTGCGGAGAACTCCATATAGCAATCCTCGATGGTTGGGTCAATTATTTTTATGTGGAAGTTCCTGTGTCCCGTTGCTTCAAGTTTTTTGGCCAGGGAGTCTATATAATTTGTGTTGTACAGGTTTTTATCAATGGCTATATGATGTTCTTGCCCAAAGGAATATATGCTTTTAATTTCACCATAACTTCTTATATCTTTAAGTAGTGAATGCATATCCTCTCCCCAAATTGCAAGAAGAGTATTTTGGTAGGAGTCAATAACACCGCGGGGTGTATCACTGCTCAAAACTCTTCCCTCTTTAATAAGAGCGACTTTGTCGCACAGGAGCGCCTCATCCATATATGAGGTGGATACAACAATTGTTATCCCATCTGTTTTTAGCCTCTCCAGCATTTGCCAAAACTCTCTTCTTGAGACCGGATCTACCCCGGTTGTCGGCTCATCCAGGAAAAGAACCGACGGCTTGTGGATTAGTGCGCAACTAAGGGCAAGCTTCTGCTTCATCCCGCCTGACAGACGGGAGGCTCTTCTATCACCAAAAGGTGCAATATCCTTAAAGATGTTCTCTATAAGCGGGTAGTTATCTGACACCTTCACACCAAAGACAGATGCAAAGAAGGATAGGTTCTCCTGTACCGTCAAATCTCCGTAGAGAGAGAATCTTCCGGGCATATAACCTATTATCTTCCTTATGGATTTATAATCTTGCCTAACATCCAGACCTTCTATTGCTGCAGTTCCGCTATCGGGAAGTATCAGAGTCGTGAGGATACGAAAAAGAGTGCTCTTGCCTGCTCCGTCCGGCCCGATGAGACCAAACATCTCCCCCTTTTTTACACAGAGAGATATATCCTCCAGTGCTTTAACTGAAGAGTAGTTTTTGGATACCCCTTTTACCTCTACAGATATATCGCTGTTTTTCAAAACCTGATTTTTAAACCTGTTAGCAACTATTGGTTACTTTTTTTGAACTTAACATCACCGTACATTCCCATTTTAATGTATCCGTCATTTTTTACGGAGATCTTTACTGCATAAACCAGATTGGATCTCTGGTCCCGGCTCTGAATATTTTTCGGGGTAAACTCTGCCTCCTGAGATATCCAGGAGATAACTCCTTTATACTCCTTAATTGTCTCTTCGTCGAAACCGGTGTACAACGCAACCTCATCTCCCACTTTTATCCAGGAGAGATCTTTTGCAGAAACATAGGCCCTAAGTATAAGATTGTCCATATCTGCCATCTTTAAAAGCGGCTGCCCAACACCCCGAAACTCTCCCCGATTGACATATTTAACAGAAATTGTCCCTGATATTGGAGCAACAATAATACTTTTCCTAATTAGGTCCTCTGTCTGGGCAACCTGAATCTCTATTGCAGCTCCCTCTTTATCTGCAGATAGATTCCCACTCTCCAGAGCAGAACGCTGGGCTTCAATTTGCCTCTGCAGAGTATGTATTTGAGCCTCTATGTCTTCCAGGGTTTTTCTATTTCCGGCATCAGCTTTTACCAGCTTTTGTGCCCTCTCTCTCTCCACTTCAAGGTTAGTTACCTGCTGTTTTAATACGGCAATCTGTTTAGATACATCTGCTCTTCTTGCTCTTACAGCCTGGTTGCCAACAAGAAGTCTTCTCTTTTGTAAACTTAGCTGAATTGTATCTATGTAGCCTAAGACCGAGCCGCTATCTACTTTGACACCCTCTTCAGCCCAAAGCTCCATAACTTTTCCGTTTGTCTCGGACGATATAATAAGCTCCGTCGCTTCAAACCTTCCGGAAGCATCATACTTTTTGTCGTTATCCCTGCAAGCTGTAAGAGCAGGTAAAAGGATAAGAATTGTAAATAACCTCTTCATATAATACTAGTTGTTAAGTGTATATTTTAATTCGGTGTGTGCCATAATAAGCTCTATCTCCCTTCTTCGTAAAGTACTTCGTGCAATATCAAGCATATTAAGCTCTCTCAGATACTCCGAAACCGAAATGGTTCCACTCTCGAGCTTCTTCTCTGCAGCGTCCTTTAGAGAGCTCCTCAACTCTATAGTCTTGCGGTCATCTTCCAACAGCTCCTGCAGCTTCAAAATTTTGCTGTTTACTCCGGTGCTTTTGAGTCGGATATTGTATAGAAAAACCTCTCTTTGTGTGTCGATTTCGCTCTGCCTTACAGAGATCAATCTCAATTCGTCTCTTTTAGTATAGAGAGATCCAAAGTTCCAGACTAGCTTTATTCCTGCAATATAAAAACCGGCAAATTCATCTTTCAACATATTCAGTCCCGGCCTTCCGTACCCCGCCTGAAGATATGCTCCCAATTTAGGCTGAGACCTCGAATCGATCACTGCTCTCTCCGTCTCCAGGATGTTTTTACGGGAAACTAAAAGATTGAGTTCGGGTCGCATAACCTCTTTATTATTAGCGGAGTTAATTAGAGGCATCACAAGCGTTGAGTTTTGATTAAACTCTACACCTGTAATCTGTGAAAGCATAGTCAAAAAGGACTCTTTGTCGTTAACTAGTTCTCTCATCCTCTGCCTGAGAGAGATCTGCTCTACCTCAATTGCACTTAGATCACTTTTGTTTGCCACACCTGCAGATATGTATGACTCTACCCGCTCCTTTGCCCTTTTAAGTTCCCTCTCAGCAATTAGTAGCTCCTGTATATACCCTTCAGCCAAAAGAATTCCAAAATAGATGTTTTGAACCCGCTCTCTTAAAGAGTAGAGCTCTACCTCAATTTCCATTCTCTGCGATACTGCATTTGCCTCACTCTGCTTTTTGTAAGCCCCCGAGAGCCCCCCGTCCCATATTGTCTGCTCTACATTAACTAGTGCCGAGTACTGATCTTTGCTCATCGGATCTATTATAGCTCCCGGAATCATAACCGGAATTGAAGTGACATCGGACTGATAGCTCCCTTTAACAGAGAGACCCGCCTGAGGCAGGTGGCTTTTGGCTATATTCCGTATAGTATACTCTTTTGCCTGTTCAATAAGATTATATCTTTTAATTAAAGGGTAATTTTCTGTGGCCAGAGCCACACACTCCTCCAGTGAATATTTTTTATTAGTCTGCTCTGCTCCCATTGTTTGTTCCCCTGACGGCACTAATGAGAGTAGTGTCAACATTGCCGAAAATAGTAGTACCTGCATATTATCACCTATTATATATTACAAAATGTTTTCTTTAATACATATCCCACCCCATACTGTTAGAAAGACCTCTTCGTTCCTCTTTTTTGTAAACTTTACAAACTCTTCGAAGGAGTAATCTCTTACGTGAGAGATCAGGGGTTGCGCGATGTAGACAAAAAGATTAAGCGAGAGGATATTCAGGAATAGATCGAACGCAGATATCTCTCTTACCCTGCCCGCTGCAATCTCTTTTTTCAATTCAGTATCTATTCCGGATAACAAAGAGCCAACGGTATCTTTAATTTTTTCTGCAATAACTCTGAATCTGACCGGATTTGTTGTCATCTCGTTAATTAATAAAAATGGGAGACGGGGGTTTTGAGATATTATCTCTGCGTGGCTTTCGATTATGCTTCTTACGACATCCTTGAAGTTTGCAGATCTCTCTTTGGATAGAACTACTGCAGAGATAAAGATGACGAACTTCTTCTCAAAAAGCTTTTCAAAGAGTCGCTCTTTTGTTCGAAAATAGTAGTGTATAAGAGCCTGATTACAGCCGACTCTTTTTGCAATCTCTGTTGTAGAGGTCATCGCATACCCCTTCTCCAGAAATATATCTTCGGCAACATTAAGTATCATCTGCTCTACATTCTCACTCTTTTCACGACGCACTTTTTTATTAGCCATATTTAATACACTTGTTTAATAGATCTATTAACTATCTGCAAATATCTACACAATTATCGGTATATGCAAAAAAAAATCGTACTTTTATGTAAATTTGCATCCCGGTTTAAAATTGAAATAAAATGGTATACAGAATATTATTATTGGCAATTATAGTCTCATCCTGTATAAAAATTCCTAAGGATAGCTATGTATCTGAACTGAAGGTTCCGTTTGAGTTTGACTGGAAGACCATAGAGGCGCAACCCGTTAAAATTGTTGAAGTATCTAATGTGGTTAATGACAAAGGGGATACAATTGCAACCCTTTTGCCTCCGGGAGATTATAACCTGACGGTAGTTAAAAACAGCACTCTAACCGTAGTTAAGAGCAATGCCGCACCTGCCACAAAAGCGATTGGCGGGTCGGTTAAAGATGCTGTCTATTTTCCTTCTAAAGGGAATTATGCCACCATAATGTTTGAAGATCTCTTCCCCTCTAAAGGGGATATGGATATGAATGATGCTGTCTTTGGCATTAACATTGAATTTTATGTGGATAATCAGGCAAGGGTTAGGGCGTTCCGGATTAATATACAACCCAGGGCTATTGGAAGTTCCTACCCCTCTATCGGTCTTGCAGCCTCAATTTACACATTCCCGGGGATATCCTTTGTAGAGAAGATTACCCACTCCTCAAACTCCTATGTTAACGATCTGTTTAGGGTTAATGCTGCGGGAGGCGAATACTCGGTTGAGCAGGGAAATCTTTTTGATGTTATTCCCATAACCGGGAATTTCCGAGCCTATTTCAACAACACTACGGATCTCTTCCTTAATGTAAGAAATATTGACCCATTTACCACAACCCAGGAGTTTTATATAGATGTCGAGCTAAAATCCAATGCGGTATTTCCTTTTTCATCTCTAACCCTGCTTGAGCCTGCTGCCACAGGAAGAGTTAACATAGATATCTTTGGGATATTCGGCGGAAGAGGTAAAGAGGTTCACTTCAAGAATGGTCGCCCTACCAACTACTTTTACTATCCATACTTTATTAGTGCCAACACTACGAATTTTGCCACGGTAGACAATTGGGTGTGGGCTGTACTAAGTGACCAATCCATAAGACACCCTCAGGAATTCAAAAAAATATATAACGCCTACCCAAATTTCAAGAGTTGGGCAGAGAGTGGCGGTGGCGGCGGGTCCGGATGGTACGCTCCTGCAGTACTTGATAGCCTCTATACGAGCGGCAACTTTGATTATGTTAATTAGTTACGCTAAAAAAAACAGAAAAAAGAGCATCAAATATTAAATTTCAACTATATTTGCAAATAATTTTATCAACAATTGTTGAAAACTCTTTAAGACTATGAAAATAAAAATCTTACCTGTTCTTTTATCTGCTTTATTAATCTCTTGTGTTAAGATGCCGGAGTCAAATGTAAAGCCAATAGGGGATCTGGTTATACACCCGGACTTTGACTGGAAGACAGTCAAAGAGTTAAATATTACTGTTACCGTTACCCCCGTGGATGCCCAAAGTGCAGACAAAGCTCACGTGATAAGGATATATAACTCTCCGCTACTTAACACCGGCGCGCTAATGGCAACAGGTGTTGCAAAACCTAATGCATCATATGTTGTGAAGCTATCAGTTTCGGCACCCGTAGAGAATCTCTATGTTCACGAAACAAAGCCTAACGGGTTGGTGAAAGTTTCTAAACTCCCAATCTCCTCCTCGACATTAAGTATTGCTTTTGATAAAAGGTCGGATAGTGACTCCTTTTTTACAAAAAGCACCTTTATGACCGGTCATAATGCGCTTTTTACATCTCCGACAATTTTCATACCCACAGGTTATGATCAGATAGTAAATAACAATAATACCCTCAACACTCTCGGTTTTAATACCGGTGAGAGCTCTGCATACGGAAATACATACAAGTCTTATCTTATCCCTACCGGGTATACAAGAACTGCTGCAATTGATTTTAGCAACTACAGGTCACACGCCATTATCTATATTCAGGGAACATTGAATATCAACGCCGAAATTAATCTTAACAACTCCTCTATTGTGGTTCTTTCCGGAGGCCGGGTTATTTGCGAAGGTATCAATACAGGAAGCTTTACAAATACCAGCTCAAATCCAATTCCTATAGTTTACCTTCAGGAGAACGCGATAATTACATCAGAGAAACATATCTCTTTAAATAGCAGCGTAATAACCGTAAACAAGGGTACACTGATTGTCGACGGGAACAATTTTGATCTCGATATGAACAATGGGAGCAAAGTTTACAACGAGGGTACAATAAGAATACTAAACAGTAAATCACAACTGCTCATTACCAATAGTGCACAGCTTTTCAACTCTGGATTAATTGAGTCTCCGGATGTTCAGATGTCGGTAAACAGTACAACCCTCAACGATGTAACAGGAGTAATAAATATTCAGAAGTGGTACCAGACAAACGGAACAGTGTTAACCAACCACGGAGAGATTGTTGCAACCACATATTTTAAAACTTCCGGCGGCGGTACAGTCTATAACTTCTGCAAAATCCTTGCAGAGCTTTCGGATTTAACTCAGATAACAGCATTTCTTGAGCCGGGATCATACTGGAGTTCTCAGGATTTCAAGGTAAATAACTCAGATATCACTATGGTTGGCGGCAGTATGTTCCAAACAGCAAAAGTAACGGACATCTTTAAAATGAACCTTCACTCCTCATCTGCCTCTTTCTCACTGTTTAAAAACACCGGAAATATGCCTGACCTTAGGTGGGCTCAAACAACATTCAGCGGAAATATTGAATATGTTCAGACAACTCTCACAGAAGGAACAGGAGCTAACGGAAGAGGATTATACGAAGCATCTTTTGTAAACGGAGCCATTTTAACCAAGACTCAGACCAAAAACATACCCGGAACCACCTGTAACGGATCATTCGGACAGATAATCCCGGATGACGACGATGATGATGATCCCGAAACTCCGGACCCTCTCTATGGTGTATTCTTCCCTTCACAAACCGGCTGGGGAACATATGCCTTTGAAGATCAGTGGCCTCAAAAGGGTGATTACGACCTTAACGATTTAGTTACTGCTTTCCGCGTAAGCTTCTACTCTAACTCCTCGAACCAGATAGTGGAGCTTCACTTTGACTACAAGATTGCTGCGGTTGGTGCAACATATAATATTGGAGCAGCATTCCAGATGGATAATGTATCTGCAACTAATGTAACCTCAGTATCAGGAAGCCTGCTTGGCGGAAGCACATCTCCATTCCCTGTAGACGCTAGAGGAACAGAATCGGGCATAAGCACTGCCGTTATCCCTGTATTCAACCACACAAAAACTGTTGTTTCATACAGCGGTTTCCTCAATACAGAGAGAGGCTCATTTACTCCGACAGAGGAGAAAAAGATTGTTGTTAAATTTACAAACCCTATTCCGCAATCACAACTATCAATGGAGTCATTCAACTTCTTTATAGTTGTTAATCAAAGAAGCCGAGAGGTTCACCTTCCGGGCTTTCTCGGGACATCAAAATTTGATGTCTCGCTTGCATCGGGAGTCTCGCTTCACCCGAACGATAACTTCAAAGATGCACAGGGTATGATGTGGGGCCTTATGTTCCCGGAATATTTCAGCTACCCTCTTGAGAGAAAGGCAATAATAAATGCATATACACATTTTGCAGCCTGGGCAACATCTTCAGGAGCGCAATACCCGGACTGGTTTATGAATAAAGAGGGATACCGGAACGAAAGTCTAATCTATTAGAGATTTTTCCAACCAGGGATTATAACCTGCGCTAAAGTTTTCTCATAAATTTTAGCGCAGGTTTTATTATAGTAGATTTAAGATAAATCGATACCGGGAAAAGAAGCACAAAAAGTGATTTAGTCTTTATCCCGCTTATGTATCCGCTTTTGAGAATAAACTTCAGGACAAAAAACCTTGTTTTGAACGGCAGTTGGCCTGCCTGGTATGCAACTCCGCTTAATATATTAAATACCAATCTGTCTATTACCTGTGCCGAATAGCTGCCTACTCTCTCTTTTGTCTTTTCCAGCTCTTTTACAATCGTAAAGTAGGAGTTTATGTTTTTAAGAGAGAACTTTGTGGTCATTGTTGAGTTTGCCCTCAATCTTCTTCTGAAAAAATCTTCGGGAATATATCCAACCCTCTTTGCAAAAAGATATAGCTGAGAAAAAAAGAGCTCATCTTCGTGTATTATTCCCGGATAAAAATGCAACCCATTCTCTGTTGCAATCTCCTTTCTAAACAGGTGCATCCAGGGGGCAACACGAAACAGATCTTTGGCAAGAAGCTTATTCATAATTTCTACTCCGTTGAATATACCCTCTCCAACTACACCCTTTCTGTTGTAGTGGAAACTGTGGGCATTGAGGTTGGTATCATCACTGAACGAGACAGCATCAAAAAATACCATATCCAGCGAATCCTTAACCGCTCTTTTATAACAACTCTCCAACGCCTGAGGTTCAAGAATGTCGTCGCTGTCCATAAAGAATAGAAACTCGCCTTTTGAGATTCCCAGTGCCCGCTCTCTGGCTATTGAAGAGCCACTGTTTGGCTGATCTATCAGAATCACTCTAGAGTCTGACCTCTCAAACTCTTGAAGAATTTTTAAACTGTTGTCTGTAGATCCGTCATTAACAATGATTAACTCTATATCCTTGAAGGTTTGATTAAGTATAGAGCCAACTGCCTCATTGAGATAGATGTCTGTATTATAAACTGGAATTATTACACTTATTGCCGGTGTACTCATTAATCTTTAAAGAGATTACATTTATTTATTAGAAATTCAGTCGTGATAAACAATAGAGTCTTCCTGAGGAAAGATCATTCTCTTTATTTTGTCCTTAAGAAACCATATAAATGCCTTGAATGTTAAAAGCAGCTCTTTTCCTATCGGGAAAGGGGGAAATAGCTTGTTCACCATCTCCTGTGTCCATATAGTAGTAAAGTATTTTTTATACTCCGGCTGCTCCGGATTAACAATAAACTCAAAATTGTCCCTCCACTCTATCTTCACATTCTGAAGATTGTTCCGGTACATAACAAAGAGACGAAATGGCAGAGAGTAGTAGGGTAAATATGCAGAGAAGAGGCCACCTACAATAGGGTTAAACCCGTGTGGAATCTTTGATTTGTCGTATATTAAAAGCTTATTATCTATTAGCAGTAGAACCCACCTGTGTGATGCCTTTGGAGAGAAGATCTCCCCAATAAGGCTGGGTGTCTCTATGTAACCTCTTTTAGCTACCCGAAACATCTCCTTCAAAAAGAGTTCAGGATCCTCGGCGTGCTCTAAAACGTGAGTAGAGATTACGTAATCAAACTCATTGTCTTTGAATGGTAAATTCTCTCCGGCACCCTCTACTAGTACCTGATGTGGAAAGACCCTCAAAGAACCGTGCCTCTGGCTGTCGTCAAAGAGAAATTTATCTACCAACACATTTGCCCTTCTTGTAGGATCATTACCCGGACCAACATCTAAAACCCTATAGGATTTTTTAATATGTAGATTGTTTTTGTTGTAAGGCTTTTTTACTATCATAGCAGATTCGTTGCATAAAAGTAGATAAAAATTTGTATCTACGGCAATTCTAAGAGTGAATTTATTCATCCGTTTTAATGAAGAATTAACTATATTTGTATACACTCCTGTATTTTAATTTTTTAAATGGCCATAAAAATCGCATACTGTATACCATCTCTATTCTCCGTGGGTGGAATGGAGAAGGTTTTGACCCTAAAGGCCAACTATTTTACAGAGGTATTTGGATATGATGTTACAATCATTCTCACAGACGGAAAGAACTTGAGCTACGCTTTCCCACTTTCAGACAAAGTTAAAGTGATTAACCTGGATATAAACTATAAGGACATCTGGAGTTATAAGTTTTTTCATAAATTTATCTCATATTCATATAAGCAGCGCATCTTCCAAAAAAGACTTACAAAGGTTCTCTTTGAAATTAGACCGGACATTACTGTCTCAATGCTAAGGCGAGAGATTAATTTCATTACCAAAATAAAAGATGGCAGCAAAAAGGTTGGAGAGTTACACTTTAACAGAATAAACTATAGAGATTTCAACACACAGGGGAGCTCACAAGGGTTTAAAAGCATAATGTCAAAGTTATGGATGGAGCAACTGATTTACAACCTTAAAAAGGTAGATAAATTTGTCGTACTCAGCTATGAAGATATGGCAAGATGGGTAGAGCTAAACAATGTTTGTGTAATCTATGATCCTTTAGCCGAATTTCCGGAATACACCTCAGATTGTACTTCAAAAAAGGTGATTGCTGCAGGAAGGTTTGTTAATCAAAAGGGGTTTGATATGCTTCTGGATAGCTGGAAAATTGTAAGTAAAAAACACCCGGATTGGATATTGGATATTTATGGCAGCGGTAACACTGCTCCTTTATTGAAACAGAGAAAGAGAAATAACATAGAGAAGAGCTGTTTCCTACACAATGCAGTTCTGAATATTAACGACAAATATAGGGAGAGCTCAATTTTTGCATTCAGCTCCAGGTTTGAGGGATTTGGAATGGTAATTACAGAGGCAATGTCTTGCGGTATACCTCCCGTTGCTTTTGCGTGCCAGTCAGGACCAAAAGAGATTATAACAGACGGAGTTAATGGGATTCTTGTCCCACCGGAGGATGTAACCCAGCTTGCCAATAAAATTTGTTACTTAATTGAAAATGAGGATATCAGAAAAGAGATGGGGGCAGCAGCGAGGCGAAGAGCAGAGGATTTCCGCATAGAGAAGATTGCCAAAGAGTGGGACAATCTTTTCCGGAATCTATTAAGTTAATCCAAATAAATAAGAAAATAGAGTTATAAAATAAGAAAAAAGAGCTAAAATGTCCTATAAACTTTTAATTTGCTTACCATCTCTCCATCTTGTAGGTGGAATGGAGAAGGTTCTTACGGTAAAAGCAAACTACTTTGCAGAGGTATATGGTTATGATGTTAATATCGTCTTAACCGACGGCAAAGATATATCTCCATATTTCCCTCTATCAAATAAAGTTAAAATCCTGCATCTGGATATAAACTTTGAAAAAATCCGCCTATACCCTATTTACTTTAAAATCCCAATCTATCTCTATAAACAGTTCATCTATAAAAGGAAACTGACAAAGGTTCTGATGAGTATCCGACCGGATATTACAATCTCAATGTTGAGGCGGGAGGTAAATTTCTTTGCAGATATTAATGATGGAAGTAAGAAAATTGGAGAGCTACAATTTAACAAGCTCAACTACAGAGACTTCAACACCAAAGGTAAGGATGCCGGGATTAAAGGCTTTTTCGCAAAACTCTGGATGAAGCAGTTGGTCACAAATCTCAAGAAGGTTGATAAGTTTGTCGTATTAAGCGAAGAGGATAAAAAGAACTGGACAGAGCTGAACAATGTTGTGGTAATACACAACCCAATAGAGTGTATTCCGAAAGAGTCCTCAAACTGTACATCCAAAAAGGTGATAGCAGCCGGAAGGTTTGTTAGTCAGAAGGGATTCGATATGCTATTAGATAGCTGGAAGATTGTGAACGAACGGCATCCGGATTGGACACTATCTATTTACGGGAACGGGTCAAAGGACTCTTTTAAAAAACAAATTACACTCAACGGAATTGAGAATAGTTGCTTTTTATACGATGCCGTTCTAAACATCAACGAGAAGTTTATTGAAAGCTCCATCTTTGCATTCAGCTCAAGATTTGAAGGGTTCGGGATGGTTATAACAGAGGCTATGTCCTGCGGAATTCCTCCCGTTGCATTTGCCTGCCCGTGCGGCCCCAAAGATATTATATCCGATGGTGTTGACGGAATTTTAGTAACACCCGAAAATATTGACGAGCTTGCAGAGAAGATCTGCTTTTTAATTGAGAACGAAGATATACGAAGAGAGATGGGCCACAGAGCGAGGATTCGCGCAGAGCAGTTCAAGATTGAGGTTATCGCTAAAGAGTGGAACGCCCTGTTTAAAAAATTATTGTCAAATAATTGCTAATCGTTTAATTTAATTATTGAAAATTATATATTACATTTGAGTCAGTTTTAACCAACTAAAGCTTATCTAGATGGCCATTAAAGTTGTCTTCTGTTTGCCTTCGCTTCACCTGGTGGGTGGAATGGAGAAGGTCCTCACAATTAAAGCAAACTATTTCGCGGAGGTATTTGGTTATGATGTGACAATTGTCTTGACAGACTGTAAGGATAAGGCTCCCTTTTTCCCTCTTTCAGACAAAGTGAAGGTTGTCAATTTAGATATCGATTTTGAAAATATTAGGCTATACCCGATATATCTAAAATTTCCTCTATACTCATACAAACAGTTCCTTTACAGAAAGAGACTGACAAAACTTTTAATGAGTTTAAGGCCGGATATCACTGTCTCAATGCTCAGGAGAGAGATTAACTTCATTACCCGGATAAAGGATGGAAGCAAAAAGGTTGGGGAGATGCAGTTCAACAGACTCAATTACAGAGATTTTGACCATAGCGGCAGATTCTCGGCCATAAAACATTTTTTCTCCAAACTTTGGATGAATCAGCTCATTTTTAATCTTAAAAAAGTAGATAAGTTTGTGGTTCTAAGCTGGGAAGATTTGGATAGGTGGCCGGAGCTAAATAACATAGTTGTTATTCACAATCCGATAGACAGGTTACCGGAGAGAGTATCTGACTGCACCTCAAAAAAGGTAATTTCGGCAGGACGGTATGTAGGTCAAAAGGGGTTTGATATGCTTCTGGACAGCTGGAAGATAGTAAGCTCAAAACATCCGGAGTGGAGTCTAAACATTTACGGAGCAGGAGATAGAACTCTCTTTAATGAACAGATAACTAGAAATGGTATTGAGGGGAGCTGTAATATTAACGGTCCCGTAAGAGACCTTGCCGACCAGTTCTGCGACAGCTCAATTTTTGCCTTCAGTTCAAGATTTGAAGGTTTTGCTCTTGTCCTCACTGAGGCAATGTCCTACGGAGTTCCTCCTGTTGCATTTTCCTGCCCGTGCGGCCCGAAAGACCTGATCACAGATGGTGTAAACGGCTTGCTGGTCACCCCTCAAAATGTTGATGAGTTGGCAGAAAAAATCTGCTATCTAATAGATAACGAAGAGGTTCGCAAAGAGATTGGCCGGAATGCGCGTGAACGGGCAAAGGATTTTACTGTAGACCTTATGGCAAAAGAGTGGGATAAACTCTTTAAATCCCTTTTGAACTCTGCATAAAAACATCATCTACAACCCTCTTCATCTGCACATCCCAGGAGAGTTTTCCTGTTATGCTCTCTCTAATTTGACCCGGGGTAAGATTAAGTCCCTTTTTAAATTCAATTATCCTATTGATATCAATAGCTGATTCATCTGCAGGGGCTTTTAGAATGTATGGCATATGTTCAAAATCCTCGTCAATCTCTGAATAGATGAAGGGAATTCCCCGTGCGGCATACTCCCGGTTTTTGAGGGTCTTTATATGGATTATACCGGTTCGGTGTCTTGCCAGGCTTGCTATGCCAAAATCTGCAATATCAAAAAATTCATCCAACTCATCTGAGTGCCTGTTCCCGTGAAAATGGACATAATCCCCCATTCCACACTTTGCCGTAATCTCTTTAAGGTGTGCAAGATCTGCTTCCGCACCAGCTCCAACTATGTGAAAATGAATGTCCGGCCCGAGCTTATTATTTTTGTAGTAGTTTACCAAACCAGCTATAACCCTATCGTATCCGTGCCAGAAGTGAACCTCGGCAACACCCAACAGGTTAAAGGTATCGTCCGCTCCAAAAACTCTTTTTGTCAAACCTACACTATCAAAATCGATTGCATTGGAGATATTAATTGTCTTTACCCCATCAATAAATTCAAGGTTTGTAAAGGTTACTATCCTATCCAGGCGCCCTTTGAGAAAGCGTCTGAATATCCGATTAATAAAAAAGATGGGTTTGTACATATAGTACTCCCTCTGAGTCTCTTTATCGTAAGGATATGTCGGATACTCCATCACAACTTTGACTCCTTTTCTCTTCAACTTTGATAACATCCTTAAAAAAAGGGGGTTTGTGTTATAGAAGCTCCTGATATAGACAAATTCTATGTTATTGGAGATAATATAGTTGGTTAAGTTTTTGAAAGCTAGCCACTTTCCAAATTTGGAAATGAATCCGTTCCCAAAATTATCTATTTCGGTACCCGAACAGACTCTTCTCTGAACTCTCTCGTCATCTATATCTATGTAACAGAACTGCATCTGAAGACCACTGCGTTCAAGGGCTTCAATTTGACAGATTATCTTTTTGCTAATCCCGCTAAACTCTTTTAATCCAAAGAAGTGAATAAATAGTCCCTTCATACAAACTATTTTGTGGTTGGTTTTTCGTCTGAATCTCCGGTAAAGAAGAAATATCTTTTAAATCCTTTAATGGATTCCCCGACTCTTTTTAGCAGGGCCTTAAAGATTGGCCCGTCTGCTCCAATTGATTTTGTACAGGTAATCGCTCTGGTTTTGCACCCTCTTTTGAAAGATATCCTTCCAAACTGTTTTAGGTCATACGCCATTGAGCCATCTTCTCCTCTGGTTATATGAACTCTGTAGCCTCCAATCTTACGGGCCAACTCAACTGAGTGTCCAAAAACTGCACCTCTAACACACCAAACAGGGTTCTTAAATGAGAGTAAAAAGAGATGAACATCTCTAATAAATTCATAAACTGATAACCAATATTTTGGATACTCTTTGCTCGGCACATAGCTGTATGAGGCAGAAACCGCTACTACACCGGGTCTCTCCAGCTCTTCTATCATCTTCTCTACATATTGTTTCGGGTACATTGTGTCCGAATCAATACAAAGATAGTATTTGCCCCTTGCCTCTGTAAGTCCCCTATTTCTTGCATAGCCTGGTCCTTTGTTGGTCTCGGTAAAATAGGGGAGATTAACAGCCTTGTAAACATCGGGAGTTGCGTCTGTTGAATTGTTGTCAATTCCGATTATTTCAATAGGATATTTACAACTGGACTCACTGAGAGACCATATACAACTCAGAAGCCGAATCTCTTCATTATATGCAATTATAGCCACAGTAGCAACCGGATTATCGCTCTGAACTCTATGAAGATTTGATTTAATCTCCTCGATAATCTCCTGTGGGGCTTGAGAAAAGGGTTTCTCAAATACCGGCAGATATTTTTTGTACCAGCTCATCTTTTTTCCGTTTATGTTACTATTTAATTTCTGTTTAATCTATTCTAAAACAATCTCATAATGGCAACCCTGCTCATATGCAACTGTACCTGTACAAATTTACCCTTTTTTAGCTATTATTAATTAAATTATTAGGTAGGCAAAACAAAAAAATGTTTTTTAATTTTTTATATTTGTAAAAAAAGTATGGTCTACACTACTCTAACAGACAGAATTGGGAATAACCTGTTTCAGATTGCTACCGGAGCATCTCTGGCCCATAGAAATAACTGTGACTATATAGTCTGTATCTCGGAAATTGATGTTCCGGACGGCATATCTTTAAAGGAGTATGTCAATCAGTTTCGCTCAAATATACTACGAAATGTAAAATTTATGGATGGTATTCCGGAAGATTCCACCGAGTACATTCAGCCCTGTTTTGAGTACCGGGAAATTGAGTACTTTGATAAGATTCGCCTGAGCGGCTACTTTCAAAGTGAGAAATTTTTTGACAAAGATTATGTCCGGGAGCTCTTCTCTCCGGATGAAGAGACTCTTTCTCACATAAATACAACATACGGACACCTTTTTAAAGAGGAGATTATCTCCATTAATGTCAGAAGAGGAGATTATCTTACAAGACCGCTAAGGCAGCCAATCTGTGAAATGCCCTATTTTAAAAGAGCAATTAACTATTTTGGAAAGGATAAAAGATATCTTTTAATTAGTGACGACATTGATTGGTGCAAAAGCAAGTTCAAAGGGAGCAACTTCTATTTTATTGACGACGAGCCCCCGATAATAGATCTATATCTGCAAACTATGTGTACCCACAACATCATAAGTAACTCCACATTCAGTTGGTGGGGAGCCTGGCTCAACCCAAATCCATCAAAAATTGTAGTTGCTCCTATCAAGTGGTTCGGGGTACAGATGAACAATTTTAACACCCGGGATTTGATCCCCCAAGAGTGGGTAAGAGTGGCAAACCCGAGAACTCTATCTCTAAAACTGAAGATATCTTACAGATATTTTATAGATCTCTTTATCAGGGCTAACTGGAAATATATCCGGATAAGAAATCGTATTAAAAATCACCCTCTATTTTCTAAATAGCTCCGGGAAAATCTCACTTTCTTTTAAGAATTTTATTAATAAGTTCCCTTACTCCAATGAGCTTATCTATCTCAATATAGGAGTATATCACCGAGATCAGAGCCAGAGAAGATGCTATTGGATAGGTATATCCCAACGGAGCATAGTGTATTACCAGATATAGGGCCAACATCAATAAGATGCTTGTGAACAAAATTTTTCGTAAAGCTTTGTCTATTGAGAAGTTGTATAGCTTTTTTGTTACGATATTTATCACTATAAAATAGACAATGTGCATAGAGAGGTATGCCCAGGAGAGCCCGGTTAGTCCGTTGATCTTATAACCGATTACACTAAAAAGTAAAATGCTGGCGTTCATATATATCCCTTCAAGAAAAAAGAAGACCTTCTTATCTCCCTTGGAAAAAGATATTGCCCCTATTGAGTATGAGGCTGCTTTGAACATCATCCCAAAGGCAATCACTCTAAGGAAGCCAACTATCGGCAAAAACTCTGAGGAGTATAATAACCTTATTACCAGAGGCGCTGCCACTGAAAGAATAATAAGAACAGGAGTGGCAATTAGCATTGTAATCTCTCCCTGCTGGTTAACCATCTGTTTTACTTTTTCGTTATTATCGCTAATTGCAGATAGCCTCGGGTAGTAGTCAATTGCCATTGCCGTAAAAACAAGACCGATAGACTGGGATGTTATTGCCATTCCCGCCTGATAAAGCCCTAAATCTGCAATGGAGCCGGAGTTACTGATGTATGTATTTATTAGGTAGTGCACCAATGAGCCGATAGAGACCGAGATCATCATTGCAACACCCAGCTTAACCATATCCAACCCTTGTGTATAACTCTCTTTCCAACTCACACTTACGCTCTTTATCTCTATTTTTGAAGTGTAATATATACTAAACAGAAAAGTAATAAATGCAGATACAATAAGGGCCGGAACAACTCCTTTTATACCGAAGATATAGTAAAACGGGACAGAGACAATAAGGCCTACCAAGGAGCCGGTTAGAGTGTGCAGTGCATATTTTTTAAGATTTCTGGTTCCCTGTAAAATTGAGGCATTCCCTGCCGAGAGAGATCCAAACAGAAGCATAAAGGCCAGAAACATAAAAGGAACGGTGTACTCGTAACTCTTAAAAGTATATATGCTTAAAAGTGGAGAGAAGATCAATACTCCTGCAAATCCTAAAAAAGCAGTAGCGTATAACCATCTTTTAAATATTTTTATGATTATTGAGAGTCTCTCTAGATCTCCGGACTCTTTGGCCTTTGCAATATCTCTTACAGCCGTAAAGCTGAGTCCCAGCCCGGAGATATTGCTAATCATAGAGACCGATGAGATAAAG